>OCZT010000109.1_pt1 | contig 75068 bp, 113 predicted proteins | sample 1539031 | NCBI WGS metagenome assembly OCZT01 (sample SAMEA3539308, study PRJEB22396) | soil metagenome | biome: tundra; feature: field; material: soil | place: USA | collected 2010-05 | depth 0.15 m
CACCAGTTCCGGTGAGCACGAACCCATCAGGCCTGGCACCGCCCGCCGCAGACGCACGCGACCGCTCTGTTGCGGAAATGGCGCTGGCGAGAGGGCGGCGAGATCGTGGCGAACGGGCACTATCCAATCGACGACACCCTGCATGGCAACCGGACTGAGCCAGAGAACGCGTGGGGCTGTAATACGTGCGGCAAGGGATGGCCCTGTCTGGTGATCGAAACGGACGCGTGGCTGTGAGACCCGGCGTAGGAGCCCCGCTACGGCCCCGCCTGACGGCCGTGAGCCTCTCAGACGAGCAATGGGCCATAGTCGCCCGTACGCTGGCCAAGGCGGGCACGCAGGAGGCTAAGCGGGCGCTCTCGTCCATCCAGCGCCAGACGCAGCGCAAGAAGTGGGCCACGATTGAGGCGCAGGAGGGCGACGCGTGAACTGGGGCGATGATCCCGGCGAGCCCGGCGACGATGCGATGCGATGGACGCCGGATCTCCCCGAGGAGCAGCTGCCATGGAAGGCGGGCACGATGTCGGTCACGTTGCCGGTCCCCCCAGGGCTTCTGCGTCATCGACCGGGGTGGCCATGACGACTGACGAGTACCTGTATTGGGGCGAACCGTGGCCCTCGGGCGTGTGCGATGAGGCGACGCAGTCCAACACGTACCCCCTCGGCGACCGCTGTCTGCTCTGTGGCGTCATCATCGTCGAGGGCGAGAGCGGCACCTACATCGGCGACAGTCGGATCGAGGGGTGGCCGATGAAGCCGGTACACAAGGAATGCTCGCTGCGATCGGTCCTCGGCGGGATCGGGCACCACGAGGATCACGTCTACTGGTGCACGATCGCCCACGACCCCGACGGTGGCCGCACCTACCGGCACTCGGCGCTGGCTGTGTGGGAGAAGGTCGGCAAGGGGGAGATCCCGTGAGAACCAACCTGAGAGGTCCGATCTGATGGACGACGGACACCAGCAGAGCGTCGAATGGGGCGGTGACTACTGGCTTGTGGCTGATGCCCGCTATGACGACAGCGGAATGGCGACCGGATCGCATTGGCACGTCACGTTTGTCGGTCCGCTTGAAGGCGAGGCTCTGCGCGACGCCGTGAGTGCTGCTGAGGTCAGGCGAGGTGCCGCCTGCGCTCGTCGGAATCCGAGGCGACCACAATGAGCCCGCTCCGGATCATCGGACCCAACGGGCAGCCGACGATGAGCACCTCCGGGCCCAGATGACCGAGGACCCGCCCCCGAGCGCCGAGGATCTGTACGCCAAGCTGAGCGAGGCGGTGCGACGGTGAATGGCGACTGCTGGTTCTGTACCGGGACCGACACCCGCCGATCGGACCGACGGATACCGACGCCCGACGGCAACCCATTCTGCGATGCCTGCCGCGCCAACCTGAGCGGGCTACTCGTCTCCCTCGGCCGCGAGCCGCTGCCCGACCGCCGGGCGCGGCTATCCTCAGCGCGATGACGCAGGACAGAGCACTCTTATGGTGATGGGCCGCCCCACAAAACTGACGGCAACCGTACAGAACGACATCTGCCAGGCCATTCGCTCGGGATCAAGCATGGCGAAGGCCTGCGAATACGCCCTCGTCGACGACTCCACCGTGTCGAAATGGAAGAAGACAGCCGCACAAGCTGATGCGAAGAGTCCGAGGCTGTGGAGCAGTCATCAGCGACGGTGCGTGGACTTCTTCAATGCCGTGCGCAAGGCCGATGCCGACTTCTATGTCGGTGGGGTAGCCAAGATCGTGGCGGCGGCGAACAAACAAGTCCTGGTCAAGACCGTGATGGATGAGGATGGCAAGACGACGCGGACCGAGCAGGAGGTCGCCGGCGACTGGCACGCCATCGAGAAGGTGCTGACCAAACGATTCCCAGCCGAGTGGGGCGATAGGCAGGCGGTCGAGTTGATGGGCGAAGGCGGTGGACCGATCCGGACCGTGACGCAGGAGGACGTGTTCGCTGAGATCGAGGCGTACCGGCGCGAGCAGGCGGCCAAGCCTGAGCCGCCGGCCAGTGAGAACGGGCACGCCTAGTCCATCGTTGCGCCATCCGGTATGGACGTGTATGGTCTCCCACATGCGCCGGATACAGCTGGAACTTACCGACGAGATGCTCAAGCTGGTGGACGATGCCCGCGGTGACGTACCCCGTGTCGCATGGATCCGCCGAGCCATCTCAGGCCGACTTCTTGGGCTGACATCAGGCGAGGCGCTGGACGCTATGAACCGAGCGAACATGAAAGCCGAGGAGGCATCGTGAGCAAAGCCCTTGAAGTGGTCGAAGCCGAGGTCGTGGATCTGGTGTCGATTACCGAAGAGATCCATGCGGCCCAAGCGGCTCGACATCAAGCAGAGAATGACGTCTATGAAGCCGAGTTCAAGATCGGCCGATTGCTGATTCAGGCCCGGGCATTGCATGGTACGGATACGGCGTTCGGGAAATGGTTCGACGCTCAGGAGTTCGGATTCTCCCAACGATGGGCACGTACCCTACGCAGGGCCGCAGAGAATGAAGAGGCGGTCAAAGCTGAGGTCGGAAGTCAGGTTCCGACCGGCTCAACGAATCTTGCCAGAGCGCTCGCCGCCGTAGTGCCTCCCACGCCCAAGGCCCTGCCCTCGGGAAAGAAATCGACCAAGAAATCCGTCGAAAAGAAACAAGCGATTCCCGCGCTGCCCGCCAACGATTCGACCCGCACACTCGATCTACTCGACCGCGCCGTGAGCGAGACCGAAGCCGCTCAGGCGCTTCGTATCGCCCAACTTGAGAGTGAGAACGTGCAACTCAAGGCCCAACTGGACCATGCGCGCAAGTCCGCCGAGATGTTCGAGGCCGAGGTCAAGCAACTCAAGAAGGATCTGGCCGCGGCCAATATGAAGGTGGAGAAGGCGGCGAAGAAGGAATCCACGGTCGACGTCAAGAAGGGCGCGGCTGTAGGTCGTGGCCCGGCACCGAGGAACGCGCCACCGCCGGCCAGATCAGTGAACGATTGCAAGCACCCGATCAACTTCCGGATCGGCAATTTCTGCCCCCGATGTGGAAAGGACAACATCAAATGATCGATGGCGAGATTGAAGACCCCAAGGTGATCCGCATGAGGGCATCCATTGAGGCTGAACGAGTCCTGCGCCGGGTGCGGATCCGCGCCGCCGGCCACGACCCCGACGCCTACCCGCGCCAGGAATCCGACTGTCACCACCCCTACTTCCGCCCCAACGGACAGTGCTATGCCTGCGGATACCAGTCGAAGGAGAAGACCAAATGACCACCCAATGCGAGTTCACCAGGACCACCGACCGCGGCGAGCGCATCGCCGGCACGCCACCCGAGAAGGGAGGGAGCGCGTCCGAGTGGAACGACCCGGCCGTGGTGCAGGTCTACCGCTGCCCCTCGACGCAGACCACGACGTTCACCTACGGCGGCGTCACGGTTGTGAGCTGTCTGCACCACCGCGCCTACTTCGCGGACAAGCACGGTGTGCGGGCGACGGACAAGCAGCTGTGAGCGAGCGAGATGAGTTGGCGGAGCACATGGGCAAGCTCGGCAACCCCGGCGGCTGGTGGTCGGCCCGAGCCTCTATGGCCGATGCGATACGCGCCGACCCGCAAGCGCACATTGACGCCCTAGTGGCTGCTGGCGTGTTGGCGTTACACCCGGCAAGTTCGTCCTACAATCCCTGGTACGTCATTGTCCAGCCCGAGCGGCCGCATGTGCATGGTTGGCGCGTGCTGGCCTGCACCACGACGACCGGCGAAACCGCTGGAACTGTCTATCTCAACTGCCCCTGCGGAGCATCGCACACCACGGCTAACCGACTGCCGATTGAGGTGCCCGAATGAGCGACGACCTGTCCACCGCCAGTGCTACGGCCACGGCCGAGGTCTTGTCCGCCGCGCGCCAGGCGCTCGTCTACGCCGTCGGTACGGCCAATGGGCTGATCATGATCCGCCCCAACGATCCCGACGTACTTGAAGAGATTGAGTTAGCTCTGGACACGCTGGCCGAGTGTCGCAACGAGCACAAGCAGAGCAGTGGTCAATTCTGTGGGACATGTGGAGTGGGACTGTGACCGACCAGCCTGAGGCCCCCACCGTGGTCGACGAGGCCGAGAGCGTCCTGACTGGCGTCAACACGCCGATCCCTCCCGCGCCCCGTATCTGCGATCTCAATAAATGTCCCGAGATCGCCACAGCCGTGGTCCACGTCAACGTCTCGGGCTACACGGGCGCGCCGGGTTCGACGCTGCCCATCGCTATCTGCCGCGCCCACATGGAGCAAGCCCAGGCCGGGTTCATCGTCGGGTTCGCGTGGACGGCCGTGTATCGAAACCAGGTCCCGCCCCAACTACGACCGGAGGCACCATGAGCAGCCCCGAGGAGATCGAGGTCGGCAGATGGTCACGTCATCTCTGGCACACGAGCCAGCACAACAAGATGGTCATCGCTCTATCAGGGCGCCTACAGAAGCAGGCCAATGAAATGCGACGGGCCGTTGGCCTGCCGGAATTCGGATGGAACGACGCCTTTCCGGATGCTGACTTCAGCGAGTGTTCTGTGCACGTAGCCGATTGCGAAGGTCAGGAGACACACGAAGGAGGGCCGTGAGCGTCAAGAGTGAGAGATTCCCGTCCGCAGGCGCTCAACACTGGCGCATAGACGGCCACCATCTGATCCGTCCACCAACAAGCAAGGAGATACCAGTCATGGCATACGAAGAGACCACCGAAGCCACCGCTTACAACGGCTCGCAGTCAGGGTTGGACGTGATGGACGCCCGCGAATGGGCCACTGAGAAAGCGGTCGAGCAAGGTCATGCTCATTGCTCAGCTCAAGGTTGAGACGGGCGAAGAGCCGCCGCTTCAGGATGCACCATGACCGTCGACCTCTTCCTAGCCATCGTCACCGCCGTCAGTGTCCGCTGGCTGGTACTCGGCGTGTGTGAGTTCTGGGCCAAGCACCACCTATCGAAGGAGACCACATGACCCCAATCCCACTCACGCGCTACTTGACGACTCAGGACCGCTCGCTGCGTAGGGTCCGCCCCGTTCTTTGGGGGGCCCGTGGGTGAGGCGCCTGGGGCGCACTGCACTATCTGCGATGAGCCGATGTGGCTCGCCAGGAACGGGTTGGAAGCCAGTCACGTCCGCGCCAACCACCCGGAGGACCACGTACCGAGTGAACCGCCTATTGCTCGCAGCGGCCCTGTTGGCGGGGGTGGTGGTTGGATCGACAGCGAAGGGTGGCGGAAACTATTCGCACTTGCGCGCCCAGGACACGAAGCTCACTTTGAGCGCGCTATCGACTCCGTTATGGCCGATCCGTATGGGTCCTACGCCGAAGAGATCATTAGTACCGCTGTCCGAGCACGCGCTCCCCTGGCCGAACCTGCGCCCGTCGAGTGGAATGACCACGTCGTCGACTTCTCCACCGCTCACCGCACCGGCAACCTCTACGACGACGAGCCTTATTACGACTACGCCGACGACAACTGCCCCAACCATCACCTCCCCGGTCATTGCGCCGGCATCATCGGTGACTGGCCCATCGGGCACAGCCAGTTGGGACACGGTGACGGACGCGGAGCGGGTGGCGTGGAGTCGGGTCGCAGTTTGCGAAGAGGGCGGTTGGGTCGGCTCATCTGGGCCGGCGTATCCCGACTCGCTCGGCATCAACGCGACCAACTGGTATGGGAACGGGGGCGGAAGTGATGTCAGCGAAGACGCCCAGATCCTCGTTGACGAACGAGTCATGGCCCGCTACGTCTACGCCGGATATGTACCCGACCAAGATGGACAGTGCCGGGGTTACTGAGTCGCAGCCCTGCTCCATGTGCGGCCAGCCCTATCACCGCTACAGCCCACAGGACCTCGAGCACCGATGGGCACCGATGGCGTGTATCAACGCGTTGCGGGATCGGCTCGCTGAGGCTGGGGCGCTGCTGCGGCGGTGGGTGGAACATCAGCCCGATAGCAGACTGGTTGACGATACGGAGGCGTGGCTATGACCGCCCCCGAGATCGAGCGAGCTGTCGAGCGAGCGGCACGGGCGATAGCTCGTACATGGGCTGACACTGACCAGGACTGGGAAATGTACGTTGACGAGGCCCAGGCAGTCCTCGCCGCGCCCCGTGTGCGCGAGATGCTCAAGGTCGTCGAGGCGGCGCGTGCGTGGGCCACCTGCGCTGATGAGGACCACACGACCGAACCGGGCGAGGACTGTTACAAGTGCGAGGCAGAGATCGGGCTGAGTGCAGCCCTCGCCGCCCTGGACGCAGCGGATTCGGGGGCGGGGTGAACTACCGCTTTGCCTCATCGCCGATGAAAAGGGCCGGATCGAGCTGGTCGAGCAGAGGACCGGGGTCGGCTGGGTGGTCGACCTGGTCGCGACCATCGCCAAGACAGCCTGGGGCTGGGCAGAAGTTGGCCTCCGTCACCTCGGGCATCGCACGCGGGCGATGGGCTGTAACAGCGTGGACGGCACGTATATCAAGCACGGGCCGAATATCAACCTACGTCGGATGAGCCACTTCCTACGAGTGCTGGAGGCCACGCCGACGTTGCCGTTTCAGCGGTTTGAAACGCCGAGTCACCCCAACCATCGGAGGACAGCGTGACCGACCCGCACGAGTGGTACGCACGCGCCGCCTGCAAGGGTATGGACACCAATGTTTTCTTTCCCGAACGGGGGGTTCTGGTCGCCCCAGCCAAGCGGATCTGTGCTGGCTGTGAGGTGCGCGACGAATGTCTGGAGTACGCGGTGAGAGAGGGACCCATGCCTGGCATCTATGGCGGCGCGAGCGAGGAGGAGCGGCGCATGATGCGCTCACGGGTGCCGCTCGGTGTCCGCAGAGAACAGATGCATCGTGCCCGGCTTGCCTTCGGCCAACGGATGCGTGAGGACAGGGACCGGGCACGCTTCGGAGAGGCCGACCGGAGTCGGAAGGCCGACTATCGGCGGCGGAAGGCGGAAGGGTGAGCGCGATGACCGACAAAGAGTGGCACCGCAATCCGCTGGTCCCGATCGTTGAACGGATCATGACGCAGCACTGGGACTTAGCAGCTTGCCCATGTTGGGTATGCGTTGAAGGTCGGGCGGCCGGCCTGCGTCCTCGCCAGTGCTGGATACGAAATCACGATGACCGCACATGTGTGCAATGTCGGTGAGCCCAGCGGCAGGTACGTCGTACAAGCCACCTGGCATGGACACGCCCAGCTCATGCAGCACTACTACTACGACTGGTACTGCCCTCGCTGCCAGCTCGGTGACTATGTGCGGTACGCCAGCGTGGTTGATGCCAACAACGCAGCACGGGCCCACGACGATTTGGAGCACCACCCATGACCGCCAGATTCATCATCGGGGATTGCCTGGACGTCCTGCGCACTGGGCGACCGCGCAAACGGCCCCCTGGCTTGACCGACACCTGGGTCGGTGGATGGCGGGCGGCGTGAGACTACGGCACTGGTCGTTGCGAGGAAATGTCGAGAGTGGGCGACGTGTGCGACACGGTCAGCGGCCACGGTGGCAAGCCCAATCCGCTGCCGAGCTGCTCGGTCACCGTGTAGACCAACCCGGTCGGCGTCGTGCCGGGATCGTCGACCGCCAGCAGCATCAGCGGCTCGTACGGTCCACCACCCACGGGGGAGATCATCAGCTCACCGTCGTTCCAGGTGCCGATGATGGTGAGCGGTGCGATCATCTCGGTCCCGTTCACCATGCCGCTGGGCTCGCCGTCAAGGGTGAGGACGAAGGTGAACGAGCCGTTGGCCTTGCTGCCGTCGGGATAGGACAGCGAGCCCGTGATCGTGACCGGTGTAATCATGGGGGCAAGCGTAGGTGAGCGAGGAGCAGACGATGGGGACACAGGAAGCCTTCCATTGGCAGGCTGGCAAGAAGGGCACGGCCACGCTGGAGGACATGCACGCGGCCGGCGTCTCCATTCGCGACCACCCGAGCGGACCGCAGAAGGGCACACTGTTGCTCTACAACGCCACGAAGGCCGCCCACGAGCAGATCCTCCCCGATGACTGGGTCGTGCGGGACGGGGACGGCTGGGGACGGGCCAATGCGGCGGTCATCGAAATGCTGGGCCAGGTGCTCGCGCCCGAGCGTGAGGCGTTGCCGGGGCTGACCGACCTGCACTTCGAACGGGTGGGGTTCCGGCGCACGACGGCGAGCGCCCCAGATTTCTACGAGCATCGCTATCACGGGCTCACGGTGGCCGAGATGAACGAGGGCGGATGGGAGCCTCTGTACGTCGCTACTTCACCAGAGCGGGCAACGGTGGCAGACTCAGGGGATGGCTGACCTCGACCCCGAGTCCCTGATGGCCGCCTCAGTCGCCATGCTCGACGCGATCGGCACGGTGGTGAGCGAGGCCATTGACGAACACCGCGACGAACTGACGACCGCGTTCGCCACGGTCGTGACCGCCAACCAGCCCCGCGGGTGCTCGTCGCGAAGCCAGCAGGGCGACGGCTGCGACCGCAAGTTGATGCACACCGGTCCGTGCTCATGGGAGTTTGACCAGATCGTGCGGCGCTACAGAGGGTATGAGGCCGACGCCCAGCGATTGCCCGAGGTCGAGAACATGCTGGCGAATGCGACGACGGAGCTGGCGGCGGCGAAGCGGCAGATCGTGGCGTACACGGAGAAGCGCCGCAAGCCCGCGTTATGAACTACGGACCGATCACAACTGTCACGGTCGACATGCCAGACCAAACGCTCAGGGACATAGATGAACTGGCCCGACGTAAAGGGATCAGCCGGACTGAGGCACTGGCGGAATCGGTGGCGACCACCATGTGGATCGCTAATCACGCACCGCGAGGAGCGGAAGTCAGATCTTTATGAGAGGAAGCGGCGGAAGCCCGCACTATGAAAGGAAACCGATGATTGACAAATGGATCGCTCCTCACCAGAACGGCTGCGAATATCTCACTGAGGCCTGTACATGCGAGGCGATAGCCCGCCGCCAGAGCCGCGTACGAGATGGGATGACCGACGAGGACGCAGGCAGCGTTAGAGCAGGCGGTGCGAGCAGCCCGTAAATATGCTGGGTCGCGTGTTTAGTCTCATCACGGCTGATGAGCGCCACGGATGGGTGTACGTCCCGGCAGCATAATCGACAGACGCTCAAGACGATCAGTGATTTCTTAGCCCTTATGGAGTGAGCGGTCTATCGTCTAGGCGGTGACCGCCACTCTTGACCCACCGACAGCAGCTGGCCCACCGTGGTGGATCTTGACCGCACCGCGTGAAGAGGTCGAGGAGTACTTCAACAGGCTGAGCCCGGAGATGCAGCTCGTTCTCTTCAACTGGATCCGTTCTCAATCCGACTGGCGCGCCACGCCAGGCACGCTGGCGATGCGTCTTGATCCATCCACGATCCAGACGCCGGCGTTGGCGCTGATTGACCGGGCCTTCGTGGGATTGATCGATAGCCCGGTGCCGCCGCGAGGTGGGGTGCGCGGGCTCATCATTTCGCAACCACCGCAGACCGGCAAGACCGAAAGGGTCACGCGGCGCGGCACGACCTGGCTGCTCGTGCGGAACCCCGACACGCGCATCGGGCTGATTTCCTATGACCAGGAGAACGTGCGCCGGATCTCATCGGTCATCCGCGCCGACATTGACACGTTCAACGGTGAGGACGGAAACCTCGACCTTGGGCTTAGACGCCGACGCGGGGAGGATGCGGCCACACGGTGGAACCTGGCGGGTGCTCGTGGCGGTGTACTTGCGATAGGGGTCGGCGGGGCACTGTCTGGAAAACCGTTGGACTGCCTACATGGGGATATGAGGGTTGTCACAACACATGGGTACACTCCTATTCGTGACCTCTACCAGAAAACCAACCCCCCAAAGGTCCTTAGCGTTAATCACCGAACAGGCCGCTCAGAATGGCGATCCATCGTTGCGAGAAGGCGTATTCCGCAGCGAGCAGTCCTTGAGATCCTTACAACAGGCGGTCGACGTCTTGTCTGCACACCCGACCACCGGATCTTCTCTGGGGGGCGATATACGGAAGCTCGCTTTTTACGACGAGGCGATGACCTCCAAAGCAACACGTCCATGCGCGATCTGCGGAACGATCCGGACCTCGGCGGCGTTGATCTGCCGCAAGTGCTGGAGCGAGGCGATGTTCCTCACTCTGATCTGTCAACAGTGCGGCAAGGAGTATCTGCTCCGGAGATGCGAGGCGTCAAAGCGACCGCCGATGTTCTGCAGTCGGGCATGCAGCAACCTGTCGCGTCGAGTCGTACATCCGTGCCGCGGGTGTGGGGAGGAGCTGACGGGCAACAGGCGCAAGACAAAGACGCAGATTTGCGTCAGGTGCTACTACAACGAGACTCATCCATTGATCCCCTGTTATCGATGCGGTCAGTTATTTCGCAAGGAACAGGGCGAGATGAACAAAAGACTGAGACAAGGACAAACCAAGTTCTATTGCGGCCACGGGTGCCGATCCGACGAACTACGCACTGGTCATCCACCGCATCCGTGCGATTATTGTGGCGGACCAGTCGCCCTGATCGGGCGGAAGTACTGCAGTCCGGAATGCGTCAAGGCAGCTCGACCACCGAAGAAAAGGAAGAATTGTCCGCAGTGTGGCGTGGAGTTCGAATACTCCAGTGCGCGGCGAGTGTACTGCGATCGAATCTGCGCCAACGTCGCTCACTCGTTGCGGATGGTGGGGACGGGCAACTCTCGGTACAAGGATGGGACCAGTTATGCCAGCCTCTTTCGTCTGATGCGTCCGTTGATCAAAGAGCGCGACGGCGACGTCTGTCGGGTATGCGAGTGCCCAGAGCGATTACTGATTCATCACATCGACGAAACGCCGTGGCACAACCAGCCCGAGAATCTGATCACGGTATGCAAGACATGTCATGGTGTCCACCACAAATCGAGACAGACACCGTTTCCGTGGTTCGCCCAATACGCGGAGAGCGCCACGATGTCTATGACATCCAGGTGGAAGGAAACGGTAACTTCTTTGCAGAGGAAATTCGCGTCCATAACTGTCTGATTATTGACGATCCGGTGCGAAATTATAAAGACGCCGACTCCGAGCTCTTGTCGAACGACACATGGATCTGGTGGCAATCTGTAGCGCGTCCCCGTCTCGGCCCAGGGCTGCCGGTGATCCTCGTCTCGACGCGGTGGTCCGATCTCGACCTCGCTGGCCGGCTGATGGCGAAGCAGCGCGAGGATGAAGAGTCCGGCATCGACCAATACGACGAGTGGCAAGTCATCAACATTCCCGCGCAGGCTGATCACAACCCCGCGCTGGGCGAGACGGATGCGCTCGGTCGCGAGCCAGGCGAATGGATGATCTCGGCACGCGGCACCACGCCGCAGCAATGGGAGGCAACGAAGAACGCGACGGCCAGCCCGCGCGTCTGGTCCGCGCTGTATCAGGGCCACCCCGCACCGTTGGAAGGTGGGGAAGTAAAGCGAGCCTGGTGGCGTTATAGCGACGTCCTCCCTGAATCCCCTTCGACATGGCTCAGCGCATGGGACACCAAAATGAAGGAGACGCGGTCGGGCGACTACATCGTCGGCGGCATGTGGGGACGGCTCGGCAGCAAGTATTACTTGTATGCCGTCATGCGCGGTCAATGGGATTTTGCGACGGTTCAAAACGCCATCGCGCTCATGTCGATCCGCTACCCGCTATGCCAACGCCACATCATCGAGAACACGGGCAACGGTCCCGAGGTCATGCGCGAGCTTCGTAAGGCCGATCCTGATTATGAGGTGAGCGACGAGATCGCCAGCGAACTCCAAATGACGGACCCAGAGCGCGTGCTCGTCCAACTCCTGCGCCGGCGCGGCATTTCCGGACTTATCCCCGAAACGCCACGCGGATCGAAGGTGGCGAGAATGCGCGCTCAGTCCGGCGCTATCGAAGCGGGAGACGTGATTCTGCCCGGTAGTGACGAGCACCACACGCAGCGCTGGGTTACCACCTTCGTCGATGAACTGTCGGCGTTCGGAGTCGGCGGTAGTCATGATGACCAGGCCGACATGTGCTCAATGGCCCTCAAATATCTGAGTCAGGGCACCGACGCCGACCCGCTCGAAGTCCCTCAAGGCCGCCTCCCCGCCGCCCCCAAACCCGGCGACCGTCCCACAGGTGGCCGTATGCCCGGCTCAACCCGCCAGGCCCAGATCGTGCGCCAGCAGCTCGACCGGAGTCGTCAACCGCGGTAGAGCGCGACGCGGGTAGTAGGGTTCTCAGGACCCCGAACGGTAGGAGGCGACAAATGACTCAAGCGCTCTGGCCAGCCGGGCCTATGTTGGGATTCGACCTCGAGAGTACTGGCGTTGATCCGCACACTGCGCTGCCAGTGAGCTATGCGCTCGTCGGCTTCGAGGGCGGGGACGTCATGCGATCCAGGTCCGCCCTCATCAACCCTGGCGTGCCGATCCCACCCGAAGCCACCGCGATCCATCACATCACCGACGAGATGGTGGCCGACGCCCCGACGCTTGACGATTCACTAGCGCAGATCTCGGCCATGCTGCTCGATGCGACCAAGCAGGGCGTGCCCATCGTCGGCATGAATATTTCCTACGATTTGACCATCGTGTCGCGGTTCTGTCTCGACGTGCTGCCCGACCCCAAGCCGGTGGTCGACCTGCTCATCCTCGATAAGTACGTTGACAGGTATCGACGCGGCAGCCGGACGCTCTCCGCGCTGGCCCAGCACTACAGCGTGCCGCTCGGCGGCGACGCACACGACGCGTCGGCGGACGTGATCGCCAGCGTGCAGTGCGTGCGGGCCCTGGTGGCGCAGCATCCGACGATCGCGCGGTGGGACCTGATGGAGCTTCACGCGCGCCAGAAGCGTTGGCACCGCGAGCAGAAGGGCTCGCTCTCGGCCTACTTCGTCAAGAAGGGCGGCGACCCGATCCCACCGTGGCAGTTCGAGTGGCCGGTCTACGGCGCGCCCGACTGATGAACACGTTCCCCAACGTCATGCACGTCGACCCGTGCCCCACGTGCGGCGAGATGCCCACGGGCTACACGCCTGAGATCGAAGAAGGACAGACGTACATCTCTCAGAACGGATTCGTTCGTGTCAAGGACATGGATCGGGTCATGCGTCTGATTCTCGATCCGTGTGGCCATCCCGTCCCGACAGTGCTCGCCAACTATTCTCTTGGCACCGTGACATTCCCGGAGGCGCCATAACTAGACCCCTGGGCTGACAACCATCGCCCAGCAGCGCGTGAGGTCCTCGCAGGCCGAGCCCGTCCTTCTCTCGTAATGAAGGGCAGAACGCGTGAGCGCCGGAGGCGGTGAGCCCGCAGAAACAGACCAAGTCAACAGAGAGACGTCGCCCGAATGGCGTCCGACCAAGAGGAGGCGAGTTATGCGGAAACACCGCACTCGTGTCGCACTCACCACCGTATTCCTATTGGCCATCATCACGGCCGCCACAACCATCACCGCGCCGGCATCGCAGCGCCATCACCAGGAGGCAGTCCCATTCAAGTCATCTCACCAGTCCGTATCCCTTCCGTTACCAGCGGATCCATTTCAACTCGATGCGAAGGTGGTCCCGGCGACCTCTACGGTTGTGACAACCCCACCGGCTGCACCCGCGCCGTCTGTGCCCGTGACGCCTACCACGACGACCACGATCCCGACACCTGCGCCCGTTGTCTCATCGCCGCCGGCCGCGCCACCGACGCCACCCGTGACCACTACGACGGTCGCACCGGTCACCTCATCGGGTGACGTCTACGCCGAGTGGGCGCGCGTGAACGTATGCGAGGAAGGTGGGAACTGGGGCTATGCCGGGCCCGCCTATCCCGATGGGCTGGGGATCAGCGCGGCCAACTGGGCCGAATATGGAGGCGGCACGGATTTGTCGGAGGCCAATCAGATCCGCGTGGCCCAGGACATCGAGGCCGCGGCGGGGCAGGCTGGATACGTGCCAGATCAACCCCCGGATGGTTGCGCATCTTGGTAATCTATCTAGATGACCTGTTCGATATGCGATGATCCCGTCTATTGCCGTGGATGGTGCCGCCCGCATTATCGGCGGTGGGAAAGGACCGGCGATCCTGTCTTTCCGGCGAAGCGCATGGGTCGGCCGAACACCGTCGCTGACTTCTGGGCGAACGTGGAGATTGGAAAGCCTGATGAATGTTGGCGATGGAAACTTCGACTGACGAAGGGCTATGGGCGAGGGAATCTGGATGGGAGAACCAGCGTCGCCCATCGCATCGCATATGAGCTGGCGATCGGTCCGATTCCCGAGGGGTTGACGATCGACCATATGTGCCATTCAGCCGAATGCAAATTGGGCGAAGCATGTCCACATCGGGCATGTTGCAATCCGGCGCATCTCGAACCTGCCACGGCGCTGGACAATGCCCGACGAGGTAATCAGGACAACAGGGGGATTCGCAAGCGGGAACAGACCCATTGCATCCGCAACCATGAGTTCACCCCGGTGAATACCTATGTCCGACCGAACGGGACGCGGGTCTGTCGTGAATGCGGTCGGCTCGCAGACCTAGCTCGATGGCCGAAACGCAAGATCCAACGTCAACAGGCCTGATTCCGTGTACGGTTGACCGACCCAGGAGGTCACCATGCTCAGAGTTGTTGCCGTCGTCGCGTTCGCCCTCGCCATCTTCTGCTTCGTCATTGCCCTGGTCGTCAACGCCACGACGAACCCGACCGCCCCACAGCACTGGGTTGACGGCGCCGGTATCGCCATAGCGGCAGGTCTCGCCCTGTTGGCAGCCGAGGGCGCCCGAGTGAAGCCACCTGCCTGAAATGTTGCGCCTGATCGGAGCCGTCGTGGTCGTCCTGGTCATCCTCGCCGTGCTCGGCGTCGTCGTTCACTGACCCGTCACCTGCGTTTGTCCTAGCCGCGCGCTAACCTTTGTGCCGTGACCACCGAAGAGCATCATCCCTCACCGTTCAACATTGGCGAGGACGAGGTAACGCTCCTGCAGCAGCTCGTCAAGGGCCAATGGGAGATGATCGAGTTGCTCGGCAAGGTCATCGAAGCGCAGGACGACACGGGATCAGCGACCGACGCTCTCGGCGGGGTCCTCGAAGCGTTCTTCGCAGATTGGAAAGCGTCGAACACCGCACCGGCAATACCCACGCAAGTCCACCTAGTGCCGGGAGTTCCGGTGCCGAATCAACCCGAAGGAGAATCACCGTGACAACCACTACCGACCCAACCACTGGGCTTCCGCTGTACACGTTCGACGGGTCCGGCGTGCCGGACCTCACGGTGTGGACCGCGGTCACTGATGTGACGGGCCCGAACAGCGAGACCCTCTACACCTTCGACGCCGACACGGCCGGACAGCCTCCGACCGGCGTTGTGACGGGTACCTGGGATCTGTTCACTGGCACGCCGGCCCCGGTAGGCACGACCACACCGCCTACCCCACCGAGCCCACCCACACCCCCAACCTCAGTCGATTTCGTCCTGCAGGACAATCAGAACGTCGATTTCGCCGTGCAGCTGCTCGACGGCGCCGGCAACATCGTCCCCGGTGTGACCGCTGACGCTGGCTCGGTGACCGCCACGGGCAGTGATGGCGGGACGGACGTGCTCGTGACCGTCTCGGCCGACGGCTCGTCTGTGAACGCCCGGGCCGTCGGTCCAGAGGTAACCGGTGTCGTGATCACGGTCGCAGCTTCGGTCGCTGGCACTGCGCTGACGCCCGGCACTCAGGTCGTCGACGTGAGTTCCTCCCCCGTGGCCAGAGTCGGCCTGGTGGCCGGGACACCGCAGATCAACACCTAAGCCCGCTCCCCTCCCCGCGTTGGGGATCGGAACCACCTGAGCGTCGGCGAGTCGCTCGGTGACGGAGTGCCCTTGTGCCACCCCCCTGGCATGAGGGCACTTCTGTGTCTGTTCGGATATGATCAACGTTGCGAAGCAAGAGAGAGCTTGGGGCAAGGTTCCTCAGGTAACGCTTTCCGGGGGCCGGTGACCAATGGGTCAAGTAGCCCGGGGCTCGTCAGGGGTCAACTCTCAAACCTGGCACGCAGAACACCGGATACCCTAAAAATAGGGCCGATCGGGAAATGGCCCCCTGTTAGCAATGGAAGCGTCCTCCGAACCGATCCGGGGGGCGTTTCCGCGTCCGGCCTGCGTCATCGTTCTAGGCTGGCACGGTGGCAAGCCCTTTCGTTCAGGCGAGGGTCACCAAGGAAATCCGCGCACGGGCTGAGCGCGCCGCAGAGGACTCGGGCGTGGCACTTGGCACCTGGCTCCGCATCGTGGTCGAGGACGCCCTGGACAGCCACGAGGACGTGGAGTACGTGCCGTCTGAGACTCGGGCTGGCGTGGTCTATGAGGTCAGGCAGCGATTGGGCGTGTGCAGTTGCCCGGGATATGCAGCTCACGCTCACTGCCGCCACCTGGCGCCACCTGAGCCCGACCCCGTTCCCGAGCCGCTCCCCGAAGGCGTCAGGGTCGAGCACCCGGTGGGGGTGGAGCTAGATGCGCAGCTATTCATGAATAGGGACACACCGCCGCCACAGCCGCCGGCCAAGTTGAGCGTCCGAGATTGTCCTCATCTCCCGTCGATGAGAGGCGCGGGTGGCAAGTGTCGCTGTGGCCTGCGTCTCTCTGGCATGGGTAGAATGAGCAGGTAAAAGCCCCGCGCAGTGCGACCTGCCGGGGCCGTGGCCAACACCCCAGGAGGTGCCGACATGGCCGATCGTAATAGCTTCCCGAGGGCCAGCAAGATCAAGGTGACCCGAGCTGACGGGTCTGTGGTCTATCAACAGGCCAGAGGCAGACGCCAGACAATCGCCTCCGTTTTGCAACGTGAGGTATTCGCCCGTGATGGCCTGTGCTGTCGATACTGCGGATTCAAGCGTTCAAGCGCCGAGAGGTTCCATATTGACCACGTCGTCCCTGCGAGCAAGGGCGGATGCGATGAGACCAGCAATCTGGTGGTCGCTTGCCAGCAGTGCAACAGTCTCAAGGGTACAGCGACATGGGTGCCGCTCACCATCGAGCAGGCACAGGGAATGAAGCAACCATTAAAGCCGCTGGTCGTTCTCAGGGTGCAGGGACTCACCACTGCGCAAGCGTCAAGGAGACTCGCCACCCGAGCCCGAATGCGAAGGATGCCGAAAGAGACCCTGAAGAGGATGTATCGACCCAAGGGGGCTTTCAGGACATAGGGACAGGGCCGCGGGTGGGGATCGGTGGCAGAATGGGCAGGCTATGACGACAGAGATCCTGGCGAGGGACTGCTTCCCGGTGGAAACGTACGCGGTCCACATAGCCGCGGCCCCGATCCACCCCACGCGCGTTTTTGTAACCTCCGAGCGCATACAGGTGTGGTCCGAGGTCGACCGCCAGCCCGTGCTCCTCACCGAGGCGAAGATTACCGAGCCCGTCGAGCGCGACCGCGGCACGCTGCAGGGGCAGATCAAGGTGGAGACCGAGCTGGGGCCCATTTTCGTAACGAAGGGGCGCGGGTGCGGATGCGGAAGTAGTCTCCGCGCTTTGTCCCGGCCGTGCGACTGGTGAGCCCCAAGCTCTTCGAGACGGAGCGCCGCAAGCCCCGCCGCGGGTTCACCAAGGCCCTGGTCCCGTTCGTCGCTGATCGGTGCCCGACGTGCGGCTCGCAATCACTCTGGGAGAGGGCGGTCGATGAGCCAGCACTCTTTCGTCACGGTGGCTACGGGGCGACGCGCCGGACGATCCGCTCCGTCTGCCTGGCGCCGGCCTGTCACTGGGGCGCGACTCGCAGCGTGACGGAGGTCAATCCTCGCGTGCGGATCAGCGCATGAGCACCCATTCAACCCACTCCACGCACTCGGCTAAGGCGACCAAGAAGCCGAAGAAACCGAAGCAGAGCAAGGCCGCCAAAGGGAAAGCCGTGGGCAAGTGACCGGCGCCATCTAACCTCGCGCTGTGGCAGGGGCACAGACCAACGGTCCGACAGCGGTCAGCGCGTCGGGGACGAGCGGTGCGGTCGTAGCCGCCAACTCCGGTCGCCTCGGTCTCCAAGTGTTCAACGCGGACGTGGCGAGCAACCTGTTCCTGACCTATGGCTCATCGTCCTCCTCGGCCCTGTTCACGGTCGAGATCCCGCCCGCCGGCTACTGGGTCATGCCGTATCAGACCGACGCCACGGTCTATTCCGGTGTGGTCTCGGGAGTGTGGGACGGGTCACCCACCGGCGCCGCCATGGTCACCGAGGTCTATGGCCCCGGCGGCATCATTCCCCCGCCACCATCGCCGACGAGCAATCCCTTCAGCCCTAACTACTTCCGAGCGGACCGCTGGGGTGAAGCCGGCGCCACCCCGACTGAGCTGCACCTGCTCGGGGTGGCGTTCTGCGCCGCGGTACCGATCGCCCAGGTGAACAACAACACGCTGATCGAATCGGTCTCCACCTACGACCTGATCGCCTGCCTGAACGCGATGCGAGCGGCTGACACGTTCGGCCTGTACTTCACAGCGGACTGAATCCCCACGGTGTCCCGCTCTAACGGATACGCTCGCGGCTGAACGCGAACAGGGAGAGCTGATGGCAGGAAGCACCGGGCCGGTAGCGGTCTCAGCGTCAGGAACGAGCGGCGTGCTCCAGGCGGCCAATGGGGCGCGTGTCGGCCTCCAGGTCTACAACACCGACACGGCGAGCACTCTGTACCTGACGTACGGGGCGACGAGCACGACCGCGCTCTACACGGTGGCCATCCCACCCGGCGGCTACTTCGAGATGCCGTACAGCCAGGAGACCGACGGGTCGATCGAGACGATCTACCAGGGCGTCGTGTCCGGCATCTGGGGCGGCTCGCCCACGGGCAAGGCCATGATGACCGAAACGTACATCTCGTAATGCCGCTCTTCCTCCCAGCCCTCACCGCGGCGCAGATCGAAGCGGAACTTAGTGGCACTTACGACCCCATCGGTGCAGCGGCCACAATCTTCTTGAATGACTACGCTGGAGTCGACCCAACCGGCGTAGCAGACTCGACTGTGGGAGTCCAGAACGCCATCAACGCGCTGGGTGCCAACGGTGGCCAACTCAACTACGACGGCCAGTTCAAGCTGTCCGGTGTCATCGTCCGCCCCGCTGGCCAGACCTGGCGTGGCACCGGAGCATCAAAGAGCAGCTTCTCATGGGCCGTAGATCTCGGGGCCAATACCAATGGCACGTCGATAGGGACGCTCTCTACCGCTCTCGTAGCCAGCACGAACTACACGACGCTGCACTGTTCCGCTGGTCTGAGTGCTGCCATTCCAAAGGGTGCAATTCTCACCTTAACGGATTCCGCCGCCCCCCTCTATTGGGATCGGGTACTGGTTACTGCGGCCGCCTCCATCGCAGCCACCTCCATCACCGTCCAGAGTTTCGCACCCATCTACTCCTACACGACTTCGACTCCCATCGTTGTCAATGTCTGCGGCATCGTGAGCGGATGGGGTGGAGGGACTCAGGAGGGCAACGCCGGGCAGACCTACAACACCCAGTTCTCTGGCCCCGGTGGTGGATCGCTGGGCCAGGTCGGCTCCTACATGTACGGCTACTGGCCAACCTCGCATGAGTATTTCGAGAACTGCTTGTGGCAGCGGTTCTTCTCCAACCTGCTCATTGCGTACGATCATCAGACGTTCTTCCGTTGCAGTATCTCGCAGTCTTATTACGCATGCGACTTTGCCGACAACCCGATAACCAAGGGAAATCAGAACTTCTTAGAGTGCAATATGGCCGGATATCTGGCCGTGTTCCATTGCGGTGGTAACAACCTCCTTAACTATGCGCTGATCGAACAAACGGAGGTTGGGAACAGCCCTGTTGGCTTCTTCAAAACGGACAACTTTTCATCTTGGGATGGGAGCGGGAACCCGCTCTATGCGGGGACTCCCTCCCAACTCGGCTTGCTGGCGGCGTGTGATCTGAGAGAGGCGGCCTTTGAGTCAATCGGGAACTGCTGCATTCTCGATATCTCCACCGGCACGGGATCAGGTTCAGACAGCATCTACTACACGTCCATTTTCAACACCGGCCATTCATGGAATGGGAACCCGTCATCCGCCTCGCTCATCTCGGTTGTCTCTGTCGGCCAGTGGGCTGTCTATATTCGGAATCTCACTGGCTCGACAATCGACGGGGGCGCTACCCCCTTTAACGGCTCTGGTTCAAGCTCTCCCTATACAGCTATTGGCGTTTGGCACATAACCAGCCAGGGCTATAGCTGGATCAAGCAGCCACTCGCTGGGATACCCTCTAACTTCTTTGGCTCGGGATCAACATATTCCGCCGGCCTTGGCAATATCCGAGTGGGTGATGTCACTGGTATGGCTACTGGCTCCGGCGCGCAGAATGTCGTGGCCGCCGGGCAGATGGTCGAGTTCAATAACCCCGGCGGTGTGCGGCGTGCGACGGGGGCCGCAGAGGTAGCAGGGATTGCCGTAACCCCCGCTTCGACCGGTTACCCGTTGCTCGTCCAGTACAGCGGGACGACTCCTGCCATCGCAACGGTCGGACCCAATGCCATCGCCACGGCCGGGACAACGATCAGTCTCGACACGACGACCAAGACATCGGTGGGGCCGAACACATCTAATCCCACGATGCCCGTCGTCGGTATTGCTCTCGACAATAGCGGTTCACCAGCGACCACCACCTACCAATTCCTTCTCGCTCTCCGAGGGTTCCCGCCCACCACGCTTGCGGCCTTAATCAACGAGACATACACCACCAACGTCATCGCCGTGGCCAGCAACGCAGCCGCCGTCCCGATCACCTACAAGTACAACAACATCACTAACAACGCCGCAGCGGCGGTCACGATTACTCTGGCTGTCACTGGGGCAGTGGATAACCAGGCGTGCATCCTGTCATTCTACGATCACAGCGCCGTAGCCCAGACGCTGACTTTCGTCAACACGGAGAACGGCGTTGCCTCGGTCCCCGCCACTTCAAGCGGGTCCACCACTGTTCCCCTCAAGCTGGGGTTCTTGTTCAATGCTGTCACTTCCCTGTGGCATTACGCCGGGGAGGCATAGATGGCCCTCACTGCGGTAGGGAGTCTCGTCACCAACTTCGGTGCAGCCCTCAGCACCTTGGCGGTGTCTCCGACGAGCAGAGGCGATTGTCTCGTCCTGGCCATTCAAAACACCGTGTGCAGTGCCCACACTCCCTACACCTCCGTGTCGGGCGGCGGGGTGCCAGCTACAGGCCAGCCTGGTGGGTGGGCCAATCTCGTCTACGTGTGCAGCACTGTCGCCCCGTATAGCAACGTCGAGTTGTGGTTCGGCACCATTGCCACCACGGGATCATCGACAATCACCGCTACCGCCTCAAGTCATGGCGGGTCCATAGGACTATCAGCACAGCAGTTCAGTGCCGGGGCGCCTGCGACCTGGGCGGGAGACGGGTCGGGTGCCACTCTCGTCACCAGCAGTGCCGCTACCTCTGGCAACTACCCATCGGTCTCACCGGTGGGTAGCGGTGAGCTATACCTTGCCACCGCAGAAGACACAGGTGACAGCTTCGGAGGGTCGTCATCTGGGTTCGTTTACAACGCCACCGCGATTTTCGTCGGGTATGGCCAGTTCGTCTACAACCTTGCCGCCAGCACTCCCACCGCCTACACCCCGCCGTGGACATCTGGTAGTGGTCTGTTCACCGGAGTCTCCGGATTGATCGTCGCAACGCTCGTCCCGCCGGCTTCCTCTAGCGGTTTGCTGAGTCTGCTGTGATGGGGCACATAATGCCGGTCCGAAGGTAATTAATCGACCAACGAAATGAGGTAACATCGGGTCCTCAAATGAGTGGCCCGGGCGGTGCGCAAACACCCCCGGGCCCGGCCAAGACCCCGAGGAGGTCTCGACGTGCCTGACGTTACCGCCGCAACCCTGATCCCCGCAGCTTCCCCAGATCAGGATCTACGCCTGCTGATAGCTGGCTTCCTGGCTGGCTACGGTCCTTCGACCCGCAAGACCTATGCGTGGATCATGAAGAAGTGGGTGGTCTGGTGTCATGAGCGAGACCTGGACGTGATCCAGGTCCGCCGAGTGCACATCGATCTCTTCGCCCGTTGGATGGAGGAGGAGACCAAGTTCGCCCCGGCAACGGTGTGCCATCACCTATGCGTGCTGCGGTCGTTCTACCTCTACCTTGAAGACGAGAACGTGATCGTCCAGTCGCCGGCACGGCGAGTGAGACTGCCCAAGCATTCGCAGGAGTCCTCGACCCAGGGGCTCAGCCGTGAAGAGTTGATCCGCTTCATCGCCGTCTCGACCTACAACCCGACCTACCACGCCATGGTCTGCATGCTGGCGCTGAACGGGATGCGAATCTCCGAGGTCGTCGGCGCTCAGATTGAGCACATGAGCGTAGAGCGTGGGCACCGGACGGTACGGGTCATTCGCAAGGGGAGCAAGCACCAGACGCTTCCGCTCTCGCCCAAGACGGCCCGGGCCATTGACGCGATCCTGGGGGAGCGCACTTCCGGGCCGATTCTGCTCACCAAAGATGGCACCCCGATGACGCGGATCAATGCCTACAAGGCGGTGCAGCGGCTCGGGAAGAAAGCTGGCATCGATACGAACATGCACCCGCACCGGTTGCGCCATGCCTTCGTGACCACAGCCCTCGACGCTGGAGTGCCGCTAGCCGACGTGCAGGACTCAGTGGGTCACGCGGACCCCCGCCAGACGCAGCGGTACAATCGCAATCGATTCTCACTCGATCGGAACGCGACCCACATCGTGACGGCGTTCCTGGCTGGGGGATAACTGCCAACCCGACCGTGACCACGTAATCTCTGCACGTGGGCCTAACGGGAGACTTCAGCTTCACCTCGTCGGGCACCACGGCGGAGCGGCTCTCGCTCTCCCAGGTCTACGTGCAGCGCTGGCTCGGGATCGTCTACAACCTCAACGGCCAGCAGACCGACCCGCGTGCACTATTCACCCCCCAGTTCCAGCTCGTCGTGCCCGGAGCCGATGCCTTCGTCACCTGGGCACCGGGCACGTGGGACGCCCTGACGCCGGCGGACGGGCCGTATGCGGCACGCATTTCGATCGGTCCTGGGCAACCATCCGAGGTCAATCCAGGCGTGGCTGGCACGTATGTCGTGTGGGGCCGTCTCTACGCGGCGGGTGAGACCCCGAGCTATCCCATCGGCACGGTTATCCTGAGTGCACCTTGAGGTTCTCTCCCGCTCTCTGGATTCTGGTCGACGTCCTGGCCTGCTATCGCATAACCAGGCTGATCACCGTGGACACGGTCTTCGACCGCCCGCGTGGATGGGTATCTGGCGAAGGTAAAGGGACGGGCCAACTTGTCGGACACCCGAAGCTCGCTCTCTTCATTCGGTGTCCGCACTGCGTCGGCGTCTGGGTCGCCGGCGCCATCGTCGCCCTGACCGAGCTGTGCCCGCGTGAGTGGTCCTACGTCGCGTTCGTGCTCACCCTGGCCGCCGGCACGTCCCTTGCCGCTGAGTGGGGCGCCTGATGGCGATGATGACGATGATGACGACCGAGAAGAATCGGCGCTGGCTGCGGAGCCGCAAGATGGTGACGCGGCCCGAACCGGGGCAGCACCGGCGGGCGTTCACCGCCTCGGCCAGCACGATCAATCTGCGCGACCGCGTCGAGGCGCGGCGCCTGCGGTCGCTGCGGCAGAGATGGCAACAGGACGCATGGCCCTTTGCCAAGGGCATCCCCGAGCTCTCATTCTCCTATCGGTTCCTGGCCAACTGCAGCAAGCGGATGCAGGTCTTCCCCGCTGCGATCAACCCTGCGGACCCTGATGGGACCCCAATCTCGCTCGAAGAGGCCGAGTTCCCCGCCCAGGTGATTGAAGCGTGCGCGCAGGCGATGTCCGTCCTCGGTGTGGGACGCATCTCCAAGTCACCGCTAATGAGCGCCCTGAGCTGGCAACTAGGCGTTGTGGGCGAGGGCTGGTTGATTGGAATGACCGACCCCGAGACCGGTCTTGAGACGTGGAAGATCCGTTCCATCAACGAGTTCATGGTGATGGATGACCAGTACAAACTGCGCGAGGTCCCGATGGACCCTCAGGGCACGATGGGCTGGATCGACCTTGATCCCGACACGACTTATGCGGCCCGTATCTGGACACCCGACCCCGAATACAGCGTGTTGGCGAACTCGCCAATGTGCGCTCTGCTCGATTGCGCTGATGAGTTACAGATCCTCACGCGTGACGTGCGCTCCATCGGCCGTAGCCGTGTCGCAGGGAACGGTCTTCTGTTGATGCCCAGCAGTTTGTCGATTTCCTCGGCCAACGATGACAACAGCGATCCAATGTCCGACGAGTTCCTGGGTCCCTTGGGCGAGATGATGATGACCCCGATCGGCGACGAGGGCGTGGCGTCGGCGGTGGTCCCCGGATTGATACGTGGTGAGGCTGCCGACCTGGCGCAGGTCCGTCACATCACACTTGATCGCCCCTATTCGGCTCTGGCGGTTGAGCTACGGACCGAGGCCATCGGACGTATCGCCAACGGGCTGGATCTGCCACGCGGCATTGTCCTCGGGCTCGAAGACGCCACCCACTGGAACGCAGCGATGATCAGCACAGATATGTTCCGGCATCACGTCGAGCCGAAGATAATCACCGAGGTCGACTCGCTCACCCTGGCATTCCTACGTCCCGCGCTCGAGTTCGCCGGCATCGATCCCTACTGGGTCGACCGCGTGGTCATGTGGTACGACCCGGTCGAACTGGTCACCCCCACCGACCTCACCGGCACCGCCATAAATCTCTACAACCTGCGCGAGTTGAGTGGCGCCTCTTTGCGCAAGCACGCCGGGTTCACCGAAGAGGACGCACCGAGCGAGATCGAGACGGTCACCCGCGCCGTGTCCTCCACGCGCACCTACCCGGCCAACGTTCTGCTTTCCATCATCGCTCGCCTCGACCCGACGCTGACGGTTCCTCCGATCTTGGCCAGTGGCACGGTGCCGGGGATTAAGGGCGGCCAGGCCGAAGGTGTCCCCCTCCCAGTCATCCCGGGCGTGCTGCCCGATCTCCCACCGCCAGCGCCCGGTCTGCCCCAATCGGCCCCACCTCCGGTCGCACCGTTGCCCGGGCCCGTCGGAGGCGCGCCTGCACCACCCGCGCCGGACGCTTCCCCGTTACCCGTCCCTGGCATCAGCGGTGCCGAACTCCACGACACCGTGGGCTTCGCGGCCCGTGACTCGGCCGGCGCGGCCAATGTGCGCCTCTCACGTCGGCTCAGCCAGATCGACACCGAGTACCGCTCCAAGATCCAGGTGGCGGCCAACGCGGCCATGACCCGAGTACTTGAACGGGCCGGGGCGAAACTGCGCTCCAAGGTGCTCAATAGCCGGGCCAAGGACAACTCCAGCCTGAAGGCGGCCGTCGATTCGGTGCCGAACAGTCTGGTGGCGTCCATCATCGGCCAGCCCGTCGTGGCGGCCATGGGCTTCGCGTCCTCGACCGAGCTGCTCAGCGCGGACTGGACCGACCTCAAGACGCAGTACATGGCCTGGACGAGGGCCGCGCAACGTCAGGCACTCTCCATCGCGTCCCAGCTCGGCGGGCTGACGACGGACGACGAGAGCGTGACAGCGGCCCAGACGGCGCTGGACATAGGCGTCGACAAGGGCTGGGACTTCCTGTCCAACGCGCTAGACGCCATCTCCGAACGACTGCTCTACAACCCGGCCCCGAGCGCGCAGGACGTGACCACGTTCGACCCGAACACGGTCGTGCCGATGGGCGACATACGTGTGAGCGCGTCCATCGCCGGCGGTTACGACCTGCCCGCGGAGACGCTGGGCGCGCCACCGAACGCCACCGGGGCCTACCCCGACGCGCCCGGTATCCCCATCGGCACGCCGCTCGGCTCGATCGGCAATGGGGCGACGGTGAATGATCTGCTGACCAGCAACAACATGGAGGTCGAGTCGTTTGAATGGACGCACAACTACGGCGGGGATCACCCGTTCGAGCCGCATCTTGATCTCGATGGGGTGAGCTTCACGTCATTCACCGATGATGTGTTGGCTGTACAGGGTGACTATCCCGATGCAGGCTGGTACGTGCCTGGCCAAATACCCGGCTGCTGCTGCGATTTCGCCTCCATCTATCAGGCCGCCCCCGATGACGGCTCCGGTGACGCCTCAGACGCCGACAGTTCCGACGATGACACCCCGCCCGAAGAGGACGACTCCTAGCATGTCCGCGCCCTCACCCACGCCACGCGAGAGGATAGAGAAATGACCGTACTCCTGACACGGGACGACATCATCGCCCAGTGGAACCAGCCGTCGAACCCGTTGCTGGCCGCGGGTGCCGCTCCCGTCGCGCCGCCACCGCCCGCCGATCCGTCCGCTCCTGCGCCTGACGCGACCTCCGACGCCGACGCCAAGACTGCCGCCGATGTCACGGTGACCAGCAAGATCGCCGCTCTCAAAGACGCCGCCGCCGCGGTCCTCGCGGCCCAGCAGGCCGATCCCGACAGCGCATCCGACCCCGCCGACGCCAAGGTGCTGGCCGGGATCGAAGCAATCAACACGCTGATCGCCAACCTGGAGAAGGACCAGGCCACGGACTCGGCAGCGAACCCGCCCGAGCCCGAGCCCGATGCGGTCGCCAAGCCCGACGTGTCGCCCCCGCCACCTGTGGCCGCCGCGGCCCTGGCCGCTGCTCCCGCGCCTCTCGCCCCAGTCGACACGCCTGCGGGTTCTGAGCCGGGCAGTTCGACCGGTGTGCCCGGTGACGCTGACGACAGCCCGCCCAACCCGGGCGACATCGACCCCACGCTGGTCTGCGAGAACCCCGAGTGCAGCCACGTGGCCTCGGTGCACGGTGACACCGCCGACGGTCAGAATCAGGGCGCATGCACGACGCCAGGCTGCGTCTGCCCCGGTATGGTGCCCCCGGCCGACGTCATTGCGCAGCCCGACAACCCGACCGCGGGCGATGCCGCGCCTGAGAACAACGCCGGAGGCGATGACTCGCCGCCGCTGGCATCGACCGCACCGCACGCCACAGCCGCCACAGCCTTCGCTGACGCCCCTCCGGTAGTGCCGACCCCGGCGACGACCGCGGACGCCCCTGCGCCGCCTCAGGGCGTGACCTCGGCCCCTCCGAGCGGCGACACCCTGCCCTCGCCGGACCCCGATCCCAACGCCACGCTCATGGGGCCGCAGTTCACCATCCCGGTCGGCATCATCGAGGGACTGGAGACTGGCGACGGTCGCATCATCGCTGACGGTGCCCTGATCTGGCGCACGCCACCACTGCCGCTCATGGGCCTTAGTACCAGCCCCCACCCGGCCGGCTTCGACCCCAACCTCCCGGCCGTCCTGATCGGTCGCATCGACTACGTCATGCGGGCCGCGGCGGATAACGGCGTGCTCCAGGCCGGCGGCTACCTGCTGCCGACCAAGGAGGGCATGGAGTGGGCGCAGATCATCGAGGGCATGAAGAAGATGGGCGTCTCTGCCGACGTGGGCGAGGCCGAGGTCGACTCGGTGCTCGACGGGATCCTGCCCGACCTGCCCGACGGTATCGGGATCCTGCTCGACGAGGACGGCGGCCCGGATATGCCCACCATCCTCGACACCCTGACCAAGGGCACGATCCTCGGATTTACTTGCGTTCCGAACGCGGCGTTTGCCGACTGCTTCATCGTCCTCGGCGACGGTTCCGACCAGCCCCCGCTGACTGAACTGGTCGACCGCACCGCCGCCCCGGCCGCGCCTCTTCCTGCCCCGACTGGTGGCACCGAAGCACCGATGCCCGTCGCAGCCTCGGCCATGTGGCGCATCGTCAGCGAGGATGCCTGCGAACCGTGTGCGACCGGCGTGCCGTTGGTGGCCTCAGCCGGTGGCGGACCTCTCGCGCCACCCTCGGCGTGGTTCACCGACCCCGCGTTCGCTACGGGAGGCGAGCGGGCCACGTTCCTGCGCGAGACCCTCGACCCCAAGACGGGACGGGCTACGGGCAAGTTCGCCTGCCCGCCGACCGTGACCGAGGACGGCGAGTGCTTCGGCCACCTGGCGCAATGGGGCGTCTGCCACATCGGGCCGCAGTACCGCGGCAAGTGCATGCTCGCCCCACGCAGCCAGTCCGACTACGCCATGTGGTACACCGGCCAGGTGCTCACCGCCGAGGGCGAGATGGTCGACACGGGCCCGCTTACCGCAGGCATCGGGCACGCGCCGGACAACTTCTCGGCTGCGGCCGCCCTGGCCCACTACGACAACGTGCGCAACGCGGTGGCCCACGTGGTGGTCGGTGAGGACGACTACGGCATCTGGTATCACGGCTCGATCAGCCCGTCGGCCACGCCTGAGCAGGTATTCACCATGCGGGCGAGCTCGTTCTCCGGGGACTGGCGCCCGATCGGTTCGCGGCTTGAGCTCGTGGCCGCGCTGGCGGTCAATCGGCCCGGGTTCCCCCAGGTGAAGGCGCACCGTTCGAAGGGGCGGATCACGTCGCTTATCGCGGCCGGCGTGCCTGTATTCGAACTGGCCGAGACCAAGCCGTTCACGATCGAGGAGCGCATGGACCGGCTTGAGCGGGCCAGCGCACCCTTGCTGCCCATCGCCCACACCGCGCTGCGGGACCGGATGGCTGCTATCCGCGGAGCGTGAACCCAGAAGAACGCCAGGCGGCCACGTTTGGAATTTTTGACGGTGCCGTCTCGGTAATTGGCTTCGTGTTCGCCCTCGTGGTTCATCACAGCCCATCGGCTGCCATCGCTATTGGCGGTCTCGGGGGTGCTATCTCGGCCACGGTGAGCATGGGTACCGGCCAGTATGAGAGCGCCGATGGTCCCTGGCACAAGCGTCTGGTGAACGCCTCGTTCATGGGCCTGTTCACCCTCGGCGGCTCATTGGTGCCCGTGTGGCCATTCTTCGCTCTGCCTCATTCCAAATCGCTCGCCCTGGTGCTGGCTGGGATCGGTTGCCTAGGCGTCGCTGGGTTCATCGGCTGGGAGAAGCGCAAGGGCGTGAAGGGCTACGTCGCCGCTTATTTGACCCTTATCGGAGCAGCGGGGGTCACTCTCCTGGTCGTCAGTCTCATCCCCCAATCGGCCTAGCGCGACGCGTGTAGTAATCTGGTCTCTATGACCACCACCGACAACCACCACCCAACCGTCCACCTCGTTGCCGGCGGGTTCGAGGCCGACGTAGACGAGGACCTCGCACCCATCCTGCGCCTGACGTGGGAAGCGGGTATCGAGACCATGAGTGGCTGCCAGAACGCCGCCGAGGGCATGGCCGATCTACTCGAGCGTGAGCCCCACATGGTCGCCTACGTGGAAGCCCACAAGGATCGGGCGTACATCGACTTCTATCCGGGCGGCATCGAGGCGTTCCTGACCTTGGTGAGCAACGGCAAGCCCGACGACGAGATGGACTACCGCATCTATCACTGGTGCGCGCCGGGAGCGTGGGGTAAGAGACTCCACGTCCTGCCCTGGGATGGCGTGTTTCAGATCCAGGGCGCGCAGCTCTCGTTCCCCGTGTCCGATATCCCGCTAATCGTCGAGTGCCTGGAGCGGGCGAGCGCCTAGTTTTCTTTATTTGGCTCTAGTATTCGGCTCAGTTCTCCACTAGTATTCGGGCCACCAACTAGTAAGGAGCTACCGAAGCAATGTCCACCACCACCGCAACAGAGCCCGTCTATCCGATTGATGAGGCCATGCTCATCCCGATTCATCCGGCCGCCGCCGCCTTCCCCACGCTGGGCAGACGCGATCTGAGGGAGCTTGTCGAGGACATCCGTGTCCAGGGCCTTCAGCAGCCCATCGTGCTCATCCGTGAGGGTGAGACGGTCTACGTGCTCGACGGGGCGAACCGCCGGGCCGCCTGTGAGAAGGCCGGCGTCGAGCCCCGATTCGAATGGTACGAAGGCAGCAATCCCGAGGGCTATGTGATGTCGGCCAACCTGCGGCGCCGTCACATGACCCCTGGCCAGCGTGCAGCGTGTGCCGCCAAGGTGCTCACTACTCGGGCTAACTCAGCCTCGCAGTCCGCTATCGCTCTGGACGTCAACGTGTCCCAGTCCGCTGTGAGCCACGCTTTTATCGTCAATGAGGACGACCCGGATCTGCTCCAGCAGGTGATCGACGGCAAGGTCACACTGGGCGCGGCTTATGACACGGTGCGCCGTCGCAAGGAAGGGCGGCCGATCTCGGACCCGATCCCGATCGCCCCAAGCGACGAGCGGGCGACGTCATCACCGCTTGCCATCGCGGTCCGAGCTGCCCTGACAGTCATTGGAACGGACGACCCGGTGACGGCGGGCATGCGGGCGACAGACGAGGAAGTGCCAACTACGGATCTGCTCAAAGTCCGGGATTTCTTCGTGGCAACAATCTCTGCCCGTAGCTGATGAAAGTAGTCGAACTTCAGGCGGCTGCTCACACGGCGGAAGTATGTGCCCTCTGTGAGCAGCCGCTAGAGGAGGTGTGGCGACAATGGCTCGCCTCAGATGACACGTATGTGCTCTCACCGCTGTGCCGAGACTGTCACGCTTCGGGGGTCCGATGGGTCGGGCCATTTCCATGTCAAGTGTGTCATCGTCAGGTCTGGACCCAACGGCGACCGTCAGTTTATCGAGTTTGCTCCCCTCGATGCGGGGCTATAACCCGTATGTCCCGCTGGAAGCAACGTCAGATTAAGGTGGAGCCACGCCCCGTGGTGATCTGGTGCGATTGGTGCAAAAGGATGATTCCCGATCCCCATCTCAATCAACGATTTTGTTCTCGGGCATGTCTGGACGCTGCCAGATACGAGCCTCCCCCTGCAGCCGCATCACGTCTTTGTCGATATTGTGGCCGATCATTCGTTCCCAAACACGACCGTAACCGAGAAGCTGATGCACGGGTGGTCCGCTGCATCTCGGGAATATGCCGGGTCGCTTATGACCGAGAAAAGCACCTCAGTCGATACCACCCATGTCTTGATTGTGGCGAACTCATCTCGAAGAAGGGCGTCCGTTGTAAGCCCTGCGCCTACAGAGAACGTCTCAGACTCGGCACGAACGCACTCACCCCAGGAAGACCGAAGAATGGGATAGAGACGAGGGCACAACGACGGGCACGTACCGACCACCCGTGCATCAGCTGCGGGGCGATGATCACCGAGCGGGCAACTCGGTGCAAGAGCTGCGCAACAACAGCTCGTTACGCCACCAGAGTTTGAGCATCCTTGCAATAGGCATCAGCGCAGGCTTTACTTAGCCCCAACGAAATCAATGACAGGTCGTCCATAGGGCGGCTCCACCGCACCGAGGCCATAGCGCCGGGTCGGGTCACAAGTTCACTTACTTGGCAAGGAGCCCGTCGCAATGGAAGAAATCCGCGAACTGTTGAGCCGTCTGGAGAGCCTTACCGCCGAGGAGATGACCCGCCTGGGCGAACTGATCAACGGTCAGTTCGACACGGTGTCCGGTGCGGATCCCTCACCCGAGACGGTGACGGCGATGGACGAACTGGTGACCGGCCTCGAAACCGTGCGCACAGAGACCGCACGGCGCGACCAGGTGGCAGCCGACACGGCAGCCCGGGCCCAAGAGGTTCGGGACCGCATGGACGCCCTGCGCAACCCGGTCGACGACCCGCTGGCCGACATCACGCCGCCCGTTGAGGGCGAAGAGGCGGCCGAGACCGAGGACGAGACTGAGGACGAAGAAGTCGCCCCGGTCGAAGGCGAAGGCGGTGAGCCGGTCGACGACCCCACCACCGGACTCCCCATCGCGGCTTCTGCCGTGGGCGTGCCTGCTGGGGCGGTAGTGCCTAGCGCCGCCGGAATGGCCCGGAACCGTGGTCGGGCCCGTCGCTCACCCGACGCCGTGGTGGCCACCGTCGGCCGTCCCCTCGTGCGGGCCGGTGCCGGTCTGCGTGACCTGAACCCCGGCGATGTCATCGAGGACCGCATGACGCTGGCCCGAGCCACGTGCGACATGCTCATGGGGCTGAACAAGGACGACCCACCGACCGGCCGCCACATCGTGGCCCGCTCGGACTGGCGGAACGCATACCCCGAAGAGCGGCGCCTCGGTGCCGACGCCACCGTCAACGGCGAGCGGATCACTGCGGTCTGCGGACCTCAAGCCCTGACCGCGTCGGGCGGGATTTGCTTGCCCGTCAATGTTGATTACAGCGTGCCCACCTGGGCCGGGGCCGATCGCCCATTCCGCGACGGTCTCCCCGCCTTCCAGGCTGACCGAGGCGGCTTACGTTGGGTCAGCCCGCCTGATATTGGGGTCCCGTCACTTCAGTCGACCGCATCGGGTCTCGGCGCGGCCACGGGAGTGTGGACCGAAGCGACGGACGCCAATCCGGCCGGCGCGACCAAGCCCGTGTACCAGATCGTCTGCGGGAGTGAGCAGCTGACCTATGTCAACGCCATCCCAACGCGGCTGGGCGCAGGGAACATGCAATCGAGATTCGCACCGGAACAAATTGCGGCACAGACCGACCTGGCCGTCGCCGTGGCCGCCCGTGAAGCAGAGCTGGAACTGCTCACGCTGGCGTACAACGCATCGAAGCAGATATGCCCGCAGCAATATCTCGGTGCCACGCGTGACATCTTGGGCTCGGTCGATTTGCTGATCGAGGCGTACCGCTACGCCCACCGCATCCCCGACGCGACGTCGTTTACCGCGGTGTTCCCGTCGTGGGCCAAGGGTCTGATCCGGGCCGACATGCTGCGTGAGATCGGCCACGACAACTCGGGTGCGCAGAACGTGCTGGCGATCACCGACGCGCAGATCGAAGACTGGTTCAGCGTTCGCGGGATCAACAACATCATCTGGACGCTGGACGGGCTGAAGGTCGGCACGTACGGCACAGGTGGCGTGGCGATCACCAGCCAGTACTTCCCATTGCTGACCGCCGGCGGGCTGCCACAGTGGCCGGGCGAGTCCGCCGAGGGCGCGTTCATGGTCGCGTGGCTGCTGTACCCCGAGGGGACACTTCAGTTTCTTGACGGGGGTCGGCTAGACCTGGGCGTGGTTCGTGACTCCACCCTTGACGCAACGAATGACTTTGAATGGTTCTCGGAAACCTTCGAAGGTCTTGCGATGAGAGGCCTTGAATTATTCCAGGTGCAATCTATCGTCCTCCCGAACGGTGGCACCGCAGGAACGGCCGCACTGACCGGCTACAAGGAGTAACCGGACCACGATGCACGTCCTTATCTCGGCACGGCCGGTCTCGGTGCTGGTGGACGCACCGGCCGGCCGGCCGAGTGTGGGTGAACGCTGATGGCGTACTCTCCTCGTTCACTCGCACCGGTCGCGGCCCCGCCACCGCCCAAGCCGCCCCAACTGTCGCTCGTCGCGTCCGCAGTCATGCCCGACGTTGCCACCGACACGCTCGGCCCCGGCGACTACTCGCTGTTGGCCGCGGCGGGCTGGGACAACACTTCGGTCTATGACGAGGGGCTGACCAAGCACCGCCGGTCGTGGACGCGCCCGCCCGGTGAGACTGCGTTCCGCGAGCGCATCGAGCACCGCAACGCACTGATCGCCGCCATCGAGGCTATGGGCGACATCGAGATGTCACAGGTCGAGGAAAGTCTCGGTCTCACGGTCGATTCGTTGCCCGCGTCGATCTTCCCCGCGGTGGCCGACTCGCGCTGGACCGGCGGGTTCGCTTATGCGCCCGAGAACCAGTACGCCGCCATCCTCAACGATGTGTGCGGCCAGCTCCCCGACGTCGCCTACCTCTCCCCGAGCACGGCCGCGCAACCTACCTCCGGCACCGGTACGGCTGGCACCTCGGGCCATCTGGCGGCCGGTGCGTACAGCTACCTCGTCGTGCCGATCCTCGTCAACGGCGGCCAGGGCACGCCCTCGGCTGCGATCACCGCCACGACGACCGGCTCTGTCGGCGACGTCGCACTCGCCTGGACCGCGCCGGCGACCTCGGGTGCCGCGGTGGTCGGTTACGCCATCTACGGCCGCACGGCGAGTTCATACACGCTGATCGGCACGTCCTCGGGCACGAGCTTTACCGACACCGGCGCCGCGGGCGTGACCTTCGCCGTGACTCCTCCGGGCAACCTGCCCCAGGTCGGCTATGTCCCGTTCCTGATCCAGGTCCAAGACGAGTGCTCGACGATCGGATGGAAGGCCCGTGACTTCGTCGGCCGGGCGCTGCGCCTGCTCGACAACGCCACGCCGAACGCCATCGAGCGCGAGTTCTGGTCGGGTGCCTTCGCGCAGAACACCACGACCGGCCCGATCTACCAGAGCGACTTCCCCGCCGGGCTCAACGCGTTCCTGACGCAGACCGGCACGCCGAGCAACGGTGGCAGCTCTATCGCCGCCGTCGATCTCACGCCGACCGGTGGCCCGCCCTCGATCACCCGCGGTATGCAGATCCTCGAGGACTACCTCGCCAACGCTGGCTTCGGCGGCCAGGGCATGATCCACGTGGCCCCGCAGACCTCGCCCAACCTGCTCGGTGCCCGCCGTCTCGGCGCGCTGCTGCTCTCGGTCATGGACAACATCATCGTGCCCGGCTCGGGCTACCCGACCAGCGGAGCGCAGGGGCCGATCGGCAACGGCGCCGCGAACGCATCGGCCACGACCGGGTGGATGTTCGCCTCGGACCTGGTCTCGGTACGCCTCGACGACCCGATGGTCTTCCCGTCCACGTACGCCGAAGCGCTGGACCGGCCGAACAACGTCCTTCGGTTCAGGGCTCAGCGTTATGCGGCTGTGACCTTCGACAACGCGCGCCTCGCCGCGGTCCGCGTGGAGCTCTCCTCGTAATGTCCACTCGAAAGGAAACCGATTTCAATGGCTAACCAGCCCGACGGCGCGACGCAGGTATTCGCAGAGGTTGTACGGTTCTCGCAGCTCGACGTCAACGGATTTCCCGCGCCGGGGTCGTCCACGATCACGATCAACGCGCTCTTGAAGGCGACGTTCACGCCCGTCATGGTGACCGGTGTCGACCTCGACATGCTCAACGCCAACGGTGACCTCTACAGTCACTTCAAGCACGGGGACATGCCGAAGTACTACACGATGGCGCTTGAGATCGCGCATCCTGACCCGGTGCTGCACGCCCTGCTGGCCGGCGGTACGGTCCTCACCGACAACGCCGTCGCACTCGGCACGCCGACCGGGACTCTCGCCGCGACCGGGCAGATCACGCTCGGATCCCTGCCGGCTGGCACCTACGGCTACCGGGTGACGCAGTACTCGCCCTACGGAGAGTCGACCGCCATAGCTGAGGCGACCGGCACCGTGGCTTCGGGTGTCGCTGGCGCTGTCGTCGTCGGCGGCTATGTCCTGGCCGCGACGGCCATCGGTGGACGCATCTACGGTCGCAGCCCGGGAGGTGAGCAGTTCATCGCCAACGTCCCGAACATCGCGGCGACGACTACCGCGGCCTCTGGTACCGGCACCGTGACCTCGCTGGCCGTGACCGCGCTCACCAAGGCGATGCCACTCGGCGCGACGTTCACGATCACCGGGGACACCAACACGGTCAAGATCGTATTCACGGTCACCCAGGCGGCCGGTATCGGCGCCATCGCGTTGGCGGTCAGTGCCAGCCAGTCGGTCACGACCACGATCGCCGCCGCGGCCGTCATCCCCTGCTACGTCGACGCCGGCACCGTCATCCCGAATGGGGCGTTCCCGACCGTCGACGGCTCGGCTGGTCCGGGTGCCGACGTCGGCTACCAGGCACCCGCTCTCGGCTCGGTGCAAAACTACAACGGGGTCTCCATGGAGCTATGGGCCAAGATGGACCTCAGCGGCACGCAGACGCCGAACCTGCCGTACAATCGATGGGTCATCCCCTACGTGCGCTACCTGCACGAAGGGGCGCGCAACTTCGGGCCGACGTTCTTGGAGAACAGCTACTCGGGCCAGTGCTTCGAGAACCCGAACTGGGGCGCGGGTCCGTTCGGCGACTGGCAGTTCGATTCGACCAAGGCGTACCAGTACGCCCGTGCGGGCCGCGCCATCATGCCGGCCGCCGGACTCACCGTCGTCCCCGCAACGGCCTAGCCTGAGGGCCAGGAGGCCCCATGTCGAGTCCGCAATTAACAAGTCCCAGGACTGGTCCTTGTGCTCCATGGTGTACGGCTACGGACGTACTCGCGCAGCCCAAGTGCGCGGAGATCGATCAGACGATCGTCGCCACAATGGCCATGATCGCCTCTGAAGTCCTCTACCTGATGAGCGGTCAGCAGTACACCGGGAACTGTGGCCCGGTCACCGTCCGTCCGATCTCACGGCCCACCGATATCGATACCCGCGCCTTCGGCATTGGCCTCGCTGGCGGGTACTGGTCATCGTGGGGCACGTGTTCGGCTGGCTATGGCGCTGGTTACGGCGGGGTGAACCATTACGGATGCAGCCTGCCACCCGAGGTCGAACTGGGCGCCTATCCGATCACCGCTATCGAGTACGTGAAGATCGATGGCATCCTGATCCCTCCGAACGAGTACTACATCCAGGACTACCGGACGCTTGTGCGCAGTCGACCGTCCATCGGTGCCACACCAACCGAGCGTTGGGGATGGCCCACATGTCAGGACTACACGCTCCCCGACAGCCAGGAGGGCACGTTCAGCATCTCGTACTGGTACGGCGTCCCTCCGCCGCTAACGGGCTGGCTAGCCGCAACCGTGCTCGCTGCCCAACTCTCGCTCAATGCGACGGGGAATCAGAATCGGCTTCCACAGCGGATTACGTCGATGACCAGACAGGGCGTCTCGGCGAACGTGGCCGACATCATGGACTTTCTCAAGAACGGCGGGACAGGAATCTTTGAATGTGAGCTCTTTTTGAACGCCTTCAATGAATCTCGTGCCCGCAAAAAGTCCATGGTTTGGAGCCCAGATATAGGACGTCCGCGGAGAATGCCCCCCAACTTCTCGTAGCCCCACTAATATCGCACCGACCGAAAGGACCCACCGTGGATAGCTCGATCAGTTCAGACCCATTCCAAGCCGACAATGACCCCGCCCTGACCGACTTCCGCTCCGAGCGGTGGCTCCGGGCCGGTGCGACCGCGGACGAGGTCGACGCACTCAGCGCGTCCTTCGCAGCCGAGTCCCCTGACGCCCAGGCCGCCGAGGTCCGCACGATCAACACGGTCTCGGACATCGACCTCGAAGAGGCGCTCGAGCGGATGCGCCTGACGGGCGACTTCGCCGGGTTCCGGGCCAGCGCGGCCGACCCCGGCGCGGATGGTCCCCTCACCGGCTTCATTACTGATCTGCCGCTGTCCCTCAAGCCCGAGGACCTATCCCCACCCGACCGAGAAGTGCTGGCTGAGGGGCACACCGCGGCCGAGGCCCTCAGGTTCATGAATGACGCGTCGACGCAGGCCGATGCCGATGCCGCGCTCGAAGCCGAGGCCGTCGCCGGTCAGTGGTACCCCTCTAACGCCTATCTGACCGTGGGTGAGGACAAGTACCGGATCTCCAACCTGATCAACGGCTACATCGCCGTCCGCATCGGTGACGAGGTCACGGGCCGCCACGTCGTGGCCAAGGGCGAGCCGGCGCTGCAGGCCGCGCTCGAAGCGGAGCTCGCCACCGAAGCGGAGTAGTCCGTGACCATCGCCACGGTCGCCGCCCCACTGAGCATCGTCGCGTCAGGCCAGCGATTGCTCGACGTCGTGCAGCAGATCCTCGTGAACGACTACGGGATCGAGATCCCCGACATCGTGGGCGTCATGCCCGGTGGTCTCATCGCCTACGACGGCCCGCAACTCACGGTGAACCTGGTGACCATCACGCTGGGCCTGCCCGGAGCGGCGCGCACGACGACGGATCACCCTACGAAGACCCAGCAGTTCTACGAGTGGAACCTGATGCTGCTGCGCGACACCCCGGTTATCGGCAATGACGGGACCGCGTCGACGCCCGACCCAGTCGACCTCGCTGCGAGTGCCGTTCAACTGTTCAACGATGCCAGCGCGATGTGGGCCACGATGGTGACGATCAACGCGAACTATCTCATGTCCACGGCCGGGGTGCCGTTCGGCTATGGCCCACTCCACGCGCTCGGTCCTGACGGCGGCCTCGCAGGCTGCGGGCTCTCCGTGTTCGTGCTGGCGGACTCGTAATGGCCGAGCAGGTCAAGCTCATCGTCGACGGCGCGGCTTTAGAGGCCCTCCGCGCGCCACCCAACGGGATGATCTTCAACTACATGATCAGGACAGCCGACAAGATCATCGAGGTCGCCAAGACCAAGATCAATCGGCGCTTCGTCGGCCCGACGGGCCCGGGTGGTGCCGGCGGTGGCTCCCTGGCCGACTCGATGGTCAAGCGGCCCGTCCTCACAGGTGCCGGACTGAGTATCACGATCGTGGCGATGAAGCCTTATAGTTTCTGGGTGCACCAAGGGAATGGTCCCCCCGGCGCCAAGATTTACCCCACAAAGCCCGGGGGCGTGTTGGCATTTGCCGAGCCTGGCGGTGGAATGATCTTCCGCAGGTGGGTTCACACGTCGAAGCCGAATCCGTATCTTCGGACGGCAATGGAAGAGGTCATCGCCTCCGGCGACGTTTAGCACGCTCTACTTCGACCTCGTGCCGACACGCTCGGCAGCCCACCCCGGCCGGAATAGTGATCCGGTTCTCATGGGTGAGCGCGTGTCCCGCCACGCAGTAGTCGTGCGTCGCGTTCCACCGGGCCAGGATCCGGTCATTGTCGATGTCCTCGCTGGCGATCCACGGTCGGCCGTGCTCGGGGTTGACGCACAGTCGGCGGGTGCAGGCGTAGCGCCGGACCCCGTAGCCCTTCGGTAGCTGCTCTCCGAGGGCGATCTCCCACCCCGCTCGGGCCGCTGTGGTCGTTTCTCCCGCCCGATCGAAGCGCCCGTACCCATCCGCGCCCGCCCTGCCCGTCCAGAGCCAGCAGGGGCCGAATTCGGGGTGTCTGTCGGCCTCTGGGCCGTGGACGTCGACGCGCTCAAACCATCTTCCTTCCCATGACGCCACTCCTGAGGGGACCGAAAGCACGACTTCAAACCTACTCATCCCGCACACTGGCATCTGCAACGTCCACCAGTGAAAGGCACCAACCATGGAACTAGAGGCCATTGGCCGGGTCGAGCATCCCGAGGAACTCGAACTCGAACCGATCACGATCCCCATCGTCGGCTACACCCGCGAGAAGGAAGAGGTCATTCAGCCGGTCAACTTCCGCCCGGTCCAGCCCACGGGTGCCGCGCTCGACGTGTTGCGGATGACCAACGTCAAGGGGGACGTGCCCGTGGCGCCGGTGATGCGCTTCCTCGATGAGTGCGTGGTCGAAGAGGACCGCAAGTCCTGGGATGACTTCTTGAACGACCCGACGGTCTACATCGAGCAGGACACGCTCATCCAGCTCTACCGCGTTCTCACGGAGGTCTACTCGTCGCGCCCTACTGCGCAGCGGTCCGTCTCGCACAATGGGCGTGTTACGTCGAGGACGACCTCTCGGGCCGCTGCATCCAAAAAGGTATCGACCTCGACGCGCTCCCGCTCTACCAAGGCCTCGACGTAGTGCTCTCGTTCCTGCTCGACGAACGCGGCGAGGGCGTCTCGCGCCACGATGCGCGCGAACGGGTGAACGAGATGCTCAATCGCCCGGTGGACGAGGCCGAGGCGTTCGAGTACGACCGCGAGGCCCATGCCAAGAAGAACGTCGGTGCGAATCCGCACCTGACCGGCGGCGATGACGATCCGTTCCTCGCCAAGCCCGTGAATAGGGGCTAACGCATGGCAATTGTTGGGACCGCGGAGATCACTATTGTCGCGGACACCGCCGGGTTCGAGGCGGAGATCGCGTCGACGGACCTCGGCGGTCTCGAAGCCGCGGGCGCGGCGGCGGGTGCTGACACGGGCAAGGCGATCCGCACCGGTGTCACCGACGAGACGGGCAAGCTCGAAGGGGATCTAGCCGAGGACGGCTCTCTCGCCGGTTCCAGCCTGCGCAGTGGGGTCAACGACGGGGCCAAGGACCTCGAAAGTGACATGGGCGGTCTCGGGTCGCGCAGTGGTAGTGCCCTTGAAAAGGGGGCATCGGCCGGCGGCGGCGGACTCAAGAACATGCTCGGCAGTCTCGGTGTTCCTTCCGCGCTGCTCGGTGGCTGGGGCGAACTGGGTATCGCCGTCGTCGGCGTGGGTGCGATGGCCCTCGACCTCGGCAACAAGATGCAGTCGGCTGATACCACCATCGCCACGTCTTCGGGGACGAGCGTCAAGGCCGCGACCGCGATCGGGAACGCCATGCTCGACACCGCGGGCAAGAGTGAGTTCAGCGGCATCGAACAGGCGACAGCCTTTGCCTCTGTGGCGGGACAACTGAAGTCCACCGAGGGTCAGGCGCTCAATACCGGCCAGGCCATGACCGTGATGAACGCGGCCGGCGATCTGGCTACGGCCAAGCAGATCAGTCTCGGGACCGCGACCACAACATTGGCCGCATCGATGCAGGCATTCAAGATTCCGGTGACGGGCGCGGCGGCGGCCACCGACATCTTGTTCAACGCGTCCAACTCGACTGGGCAGAGCGTCACCTCGGTAGGTGCGACGCTCGACAAGCTAAAGGGGAAACTAGGGGACGCCAGCCCGCCGATGGGGGCACTAGCCGCGTTGATGGTGGATATGACCAACAACGGGATCACCGGTCGGGCCGCGGTCACGGGGCTCAACGGCTCGATGAATTCATTGATCGGGGCATCGACCGATACCACCACGGCAGGGAAGGCGAGCGCCGCCGCCCTGGCTTCCTTTGGGCTATCTGCTACCCAGGCGAACGGTCAGCTAACTCCTATGAGCACCATCATCGACGCGCTAGGTCCCAAGTTCGCGACTATGTCGCAAAGTCAACAGCTAGCCACGGCGACGACCATATTCGGGGCGAGCGCTGCCAAACAGATGACGGCCGTGATCGACGCCGCCCCCGGGAGCTATGACAAGGCGAGCGCCTCGGTCAACAAGATGGGCTCAGCTCACGCGGCAGCTGCGTTACAGAGCAAGACGCTCGGTGTTGCGATAAAGACGATCAAGGCCGAGGCCGAGGACTGGCTGACCATGCTCGGGGAGAAGTTGATGCCAGTACTCAGCAAAGTGGCTGATTGGGTCGGCAAGGAATTGCCCGGAGCGATCCAGATCGGATCGGAAGCGTTTCATGGGTTAGTGACAATTCTGACCCCCGTGTTCGATGTACTCAAAGCGGTGTTCACATTCTTAGAGGATCACAAGCCGATTCTGATCGCCGTCGCCCTTTTGATCGGTCTTATGGTTGCGCCATTTCTGACGGTTATTGCCGTGGCTGTCATGTTTGCCGACAAATGGAAGTCGATCTGGGCCGAAGTCCAGTCCATCGTGCAAACCTTTGTCTCGTTCTTCACCAATCTGTGGGGCAGCGTTGTGAGCGCCTTCACCACAGCTTGGGACACGATAAAGAACGCGGTGATGGATGCAGTGAACTTCATCAAGGACCACTGGGAACTGCTGCTCGCCATCTTGACCGGCCCGATCGGTATGGCCGTGCTCGCCATCAAGACCTACTGGGACACGATTGTGAGCAATGTCACCACGGCCTGGAACACGGTCGTCAGTTTTCTCGCTGGTATCTGGTCGACCATTATCGGGGCGATCACCACCACTTGGAACACCATCATTGGTTTCTTCACCAACACCTGGTCCACCATTTCGGGCGCCATTACGATGACGTGGAACACGATCGTCTCATTCTTCACGGGCATCTGGTCCACGATTAGCGGAGGGATCACCACTGCCTGGAATACCGTGGTGTCTTTCTTGGCCGGGATCTGGACGACCATCTCGACCGCGATCACGACCGCGTGGACCGCTATCGAAGGTGTATTCGCTGCGGTGTGGACCACAATCTCGACCGCGATCACGACGGCGTGGACCGCCATCGAGGGTGTGTTCGCTGGAGTGTGGACCACCATCTCAACGGCGGCTAGCACGGCGTGGAACGCCTTTGTGACCATGCTCGCTGGGATCTGGACCACGGTCTCGACTGCGATCACCACCACTTGGAATACCATCATCGGTTTCTTTCAGGGGATACCGGCCAAGATCAGTGGAGCGATCGGCAGCCTGGTCAGCATCGGGGCCAAGATTATGAGCGACATCGTCTCCGGTGTCGGGAACGTAGCCACAGGGATCGGCAACTTGTTCACCGGAGTGGGGGGATGGATCAAGACGGCCATCGGAGACCTGACGAAGATCGGCAAGGACATCATCGGCGACATCGTGTCGGGGATCGGGGGGGCCGCTGGGAGCATCGGGTCCGCCATAGCGAAAGCCGTGACTGGGCAACATCTGAACGTCTTCGGGCTCTCGATCCCGTACGCGGCTGGAGGCTACGTCGACTCGCCCACGTTGGCACTGGTCGGTGAGGCCGGACCCGAAGTGATCCTCCCGCTCAGTAATCCAGCCCGTATGGCAGAGATTCTCGGGGTGCCGGGCCAGGGCGCGGGCTCGATGCCAGATGGGAGCGCAGCCGGCTCGACGTCGAGGTCGGGGTCGAACTCGGGCCAACAGATCGCCATCACCGTCGCCGCGGGCGCGGTTGTCATCACTGTCCCGCCCAACACGCCGGCTACTGAAGCCACTATGACCGACGCGATCAATACCGGGTTCGCGTCGCTGGCCACGGAACTGCTCGCTGGTACCGCACCGATGAGGAGTAGCTGATGGCGGCCATCGCCCTCGTCCAAGCCGGCGACTCCGGCGCCACGGCCATAGCGTCGGGCAGCCCGGCCACCGTTCTCCCGGTGAACGCCACGCCGGGCAATACCGTCATCGTCGTCATGACCGTGCCCGCTGGCTACTACCCCAGCGTCCCGACAAGTTCGATGGGGACGTTCACGGAGATTGTGAACGAGGGTAACGGTGTATCACCAAACCTCTTTATATACGCGTGCACCGTAACCGGTGCGGGCAGAACGGTCACGTGGTCGTCGATCGGCCAGCCGTATTATGCCCAGGCCACCGAGTGGTCCGGTACTATCGCATCAGTAGCAAGTGCCGGGTATACAACGGTGACGAGCACCGGTCCGGGTCTCGACTTCATCGCCGCGAGCACAGGATCGGTCGTCATCGTTGCCGTGGCGAGCCAGGTGGCGCTGACCTCTGGCCCGGGGTACACCGACTATGACACCGGCGGGTTCACTTTCGCCAAGAATCAAGATGTCGCCTGGTATATCGCTCCGACCACGGGCACTTTCTCGTTCACATGGACGACAGTTTCGAGTGCCACGTGGGGGACGTGCGGTGTCGTCTTGGTTTCCCCAATACCGTCCGCTCCGACTCTCGTCAGTCCGGCTAATGCCAGCTATCAGGACGTCGCCTCGGGGCTGACATTCTCCGGAATCGACAACACCTTGTATAACGCGCAGGGCGCCTATGCCATGCGGATCAAGGTCTCGGGCGGTTCGTACCAATACTGGAACGCCACTACCGGGGCGCTGCAATCGGGGATCGTGTGGAACACCGACTCGGTCCCCGTCGGCGGGACATTCGGTCCTACGCTCCCGAACACCGCCATCAGCGACGGCCATACCTACAACTGGTCACTGGCGTCGCAAGACTCTTCGTCGGGCCAGCAGGGACCGTTCGCCACCGACTCCACGTTCTTCGCCCAGGCGCCGCCAGTTCTCAGCGTCACAGCGTTGGCTTCCATCATCTCGACCCCGATCCCAATCATCAGATGGACCGAGACGTTGGCCGCAGGTACCTCCCAGGTGAACTATCGCGTGGTGTACTACACGGCGGCGCAGGCGACGATCGCTGGCTTTGCGCCGGGGATATCGCCTTCGACCTATGACACCGGCACGGTGACAAGCGGCTCTCTCTCATTCGCAACCCCATCGGGAGCCCAGCTCGCCAACGGCAGCGAGTACGTGATCTATGTTCAGATCAACGAAACCGGGCCGCAGCCGAGCGCGTGGGAATCGACGAGCACGACCATCATCTTCGACGGCCCAGCCCCGCCGACACTGGCCGTGACCGCGGGCAATGACAGCGTGACCAACGCCCCGTTCGTGTTCGGATCGGCCCTGTTCAATTTCAACCAGGTGACCGAGGTCGATTCGTCCTTTGAGACCGGCGTCGGATCAGCGATTGCCATCACGAACTGTTGGCCGGTCGCGGTCGTGACTATTCGGGCGCTCGACGGGCTCCAGTCCTTGAGGATCGAGTCCATGGCAGCGGGGGCGATTGTGGCCGGGTTGGGCACTGGGCTCGCGGCCTATCTTGTGGTCCCCGGGGGTGCCTACAGCGCGATCTCCTGGATCCAGGCGTACACCGCCGCCCGCGCTTGCACGCTGATCATCGCTTGGTATCAGGCGGGTGGCGCAGCTTCGGCGGTCAAGGCGACCTCGAGCGGAACGGCCGAGACCGACTCGACGACGGGATGGACGTTGATCACCTGTAGCGACCACGCCCCGTCCGATGCCGCCTACGCTCAGATCCGATGGAGTGTGGCGGCAACCGGCGCGGCGAACGAGATCCACTTCGTCGATGACGTCGGCCTGTTCTCGGGCCTGATCCCACCGCCGTGGACCCTGGGCGGCTTCTACGACGATGACAATGTGACCGCCGAGTTCCAGGGCAGCGACGACGGCGGGGTGACGTGGTTCGATCTGCGCTTCGGCGCCACCGCCACTATCAATGACGCACAGACCGCGACGTGTTTGGATTATGAATCACCGCCCGTACTGGAGGCACCAGGCTGATGAGTTTCGCATATGCAGGAACCTACGGCCCCTTCGCTCTGCAAACCGCGACCGGGCGGCTGCTCCCGAACACGCTCGTCACCGTCTACGAGCACGGGACACTCACGGCGCAGACGCTCTACTCGGATCGCACGATGGACGCGGTGCTCCCGAACCCGACGCTCACCGACAACCTCGGCAACCTGCTGATATTCACCACGCCGGGCCAGGTCGACATCGTGGCCGACGGGATCGTGCAGACGCTCATGGTCTACCCGGACCCCGAGGACGTCTACAACATCAGCGGCGGGTCGAACATTTCCTCGTCGGGGGGCACGTTCACCGGCCCGATCCGCCTCGAAGCCTCGTCGGGCACCACCGTGGCCGAGACTGTGCAGCTCTCTGGTGATGCGTACCCGCGCCAGGTGACGCTAGGTAACGCCTCCACGCAGATCACATCACCCCTCGTCCCGACGAGCTGGGGTACGCATGTCAGCGGCGACGTCGGCTCGGGGTCGGACTTCCTATGGGGGATGGAGGGCATCAGCGACGTCGCGTTCATGATGTACCAGGGATTCCCCAAGCTCCACATGACCGACGGCGTCCACGAGCTCTTTTTGACGACGCCGGCGACGTTCCCTCTCAGCGGCTCGCCCACGTTGTTAGTGAGTTCGACCACAGGGCTTGCCTCGTCGGGCACGCTCAACGCAGGGGGCGTCTACTGGGGCTCGGGCACTATCACCTACACCTCGATCATCGACGGCACACATCTCGGCGGTTGTACCTCGACTGGGCTGGCATCGACCGCCGACACGTCGCTGCGATTCGCCTATATCTTGTTCGACTCCTACGGCGCCTCGATCATCTGGTGGGGCGATTACGCGGGCGTGTTCATCAACGACCAGATCAATTTCGCCTACGACGGTGTGTTCCCGAGCAATGAGTTCGATATCATCACCGGATTCTTCGACGACATCAACCGCAACACCGGCTCGGGCATCATGCTCGGTTACGACCGCAACGTAATCCTGCAGCGCATTCAGGACGGATTCGGCAACAACGAGTTCCTCGTAACCGTGGATACCCACATTCTCACCTGGGACCTGAACGGGCTCTACCCGAACACCGCTCTCAACCTCGGAGTGCCGTCCGCCCCGTGGGGGATAGCGTCCCTCCACGGCACGAATACCTCGCCGGGCACTGCGGTCTCCACCCCGACTTTCGCCAATGGAACCGCGACGCAACTCGCTCAGACGACCACAAACGCCACGGTCTATCTGACCGTTGGAACGGCGGGCACGGCGATGACCGTCAAGATCGGCCCGACATCCACCCCGGGCTACACGGTCGTGTCGTCCTCACCCGCCACGGCGGGCCAGCTCTATTCGATCCCGCTCCCGGCTGGCTGGTATCTCAAATGGTCTGCCACGACGGCGACCATCGCCAACCAGCTCGCCGTGACCTGTTGAGCGCGTAGCCTAATCTTTTCTCGTCCACCACCAAAAGGGAGCAATCGCCTGTGCCAACTAAAGCAACACCACCGCCGGAGAAGGCCAAGTACAAGTTGATCCGTAAAGGGTTCCATGTCATCCCTGTCATGGAAGTTCTCAACCTTGAGACCGGTGTCGTCGAGGACGAGATGTTCGGTCAGACGACCATGCTTAAGGACAAGCCCGGCGAACTCGACCTCTACCAACAGAGATGGCCGCAGACGTTCAAGGGGATCGAGGCCAAGTTCTTGACCGAGGTGGCCGACCGTGCCCGACTGGCTGCCGTAACGGCCCGTCCACCACGCGCTGCCCGACGTAAGTCTGCCGTGATAAAGAAAATTCCTCCGGTCAAGAAGGCCGCTCCCCGGAAGCGCAGCTAGATGCCCGTCGTCGGCCCCCCTGTCCCCGGCCCGATCACGGTCGGCAACGTCCGTCAGTATCGCGCCCGCGGCGTGGACAACACCGACCCCGCTAACCCGCTGCCCGGTAACTGGTCGAGCATCGCGACTCCGTCGCCCGGCCCGACGACGCAGTATCACTGGTTCCTTTCCGACCCGACCGACCAGACGAGTGGGGCCCAGTTCGATATGCAGACCGACTGGAAGCCGAACATCAACGAGCAGGACACCCTCTATTACCCGATCGGGCGCAAGTTCCCGGTCAAGTCCACGCTCGGCGTCTACGGCCAGGGCGGCATCGTGGAAGCGGCCACGACCACCTTCGCGGCATGGCAGGCCATCGTGGCGCTGCTCAAGGGCACGCAGGTACTTCTCCTCCAGGGGCCATTCGGGCAGTACTACATCTCGCTCACCGGCCCCCGAATTGCCGATGCCAACCTCGCCACGATCGGCCGGATCGACTTCAACCTCATCAAGCAGCTGTTCACCTACAACCAGGCGAACAAGCCGTAGGCGGTGAGTTAGCTGCAGATAATGTCGAGTCGATGGTTGCCCGCGATGCTGGCCGACGTCCTCCTCGTCGCCACACAGGGGCAGATCTGGACGCCCCCGTCGGCCACTAGCCCCAACGGTGTGCAACTCGCCACGTTCGAGGTCACGTCGGGCCAAGTAGTCATCGACGCCACGAACGCCATCCGTCGCACGGCGCAGACGATCACGCTCATTCCGTTCCCGATGGACCCGGGAGAAGGCGTGCCCAACCCGATCATGACGCCCGACGTCAGTACGGATCTGTTGTTCCCCGATGGCAACGAACTCGTGATGCTCAAGGGCTGCACATATCCGGACGGGACGAGCGAGTACGCCACCCTCGGGCGTCTGCTCATGGAGGACGTCGAGATTTACAAGACGGCCAGCGAAGGGCTCTACATCACGCTCAACGGGCGCGACCGCGGTGGGACGATCGACCGGGCCAAGTTCACCGTGCCCTACGCCACCGACGGCGTCTCGACCCTCGATGTCCAACTCGCCGCGCTCATTAACTATGCCGTGCCGTACCTGCCGTTGAACATCACGCCCTCGACCTTCGTCCCGGCCCAGATGACATTCAACATCCTCGATAGCCCGTGGACCGCGGCCCTCGCCCTGGCCGCGTCCGGTGGCTATGAATGCTTCCCCGATTACAACGGCGTCATCGTGGCGCGCCCGGTCGTGAACCCGCAGACAACCGCCGTCTCGGTCAACTATGACGCCTCGCCTGACAACACCGACGGCATCGTGACCTCGATACAGCGATCCCTGGTCACCACGGCCGTCCCCAACGTCATCATCTCCACCGCACAGGGGTCGAACATCCCGACCCCGTTCATCTCGTACTGGTGGGACTCCAATTCCAACAGCCCAACCTTTTACAACGCCACGACGCCCGTACCCGGGTCCAACATGACCACGCTTCCCGCCCGCACCGGCACGTACCCGATGACGACCAGCGGCCAGACCAATGCAGCGGCCACCACCCAAGAGCAAAACGACACGATCGCTCTGTCCATCGGAATCGGCACGCAGGGCACGTTCGAGACCATCGACTTCAAGATCCGGGACAACGCGGCCCAAGACGTCGAGGACGTGATCGGGCTCTACGAGCCGGACACGACCGTGACCCCGAAGCTCTATATGCTCAATACGATCACGGTGCAGATGGATCAGTCGACCGAGATGGAGTGCAAGGGGCAGTTGACTTTGCAAGGCGCAGCATGACCTCGAACGCGCAAGCCCGCCAGGGACTCACAAATCAGATCCGCGGGGCGATAATCGCACAGATCAAGCAACTGCCCGTGCCTCAGGCCGTCCACGGCGTCGTCACCAACCACACCACCGGCCCGCCTTCGTCGCTCACCGTGACGTTGCAGGGCACCTCGACCGAGATCTCGGGCATCCGCTACTTCGACTCGTACACGCCGACAATCGGGGACACGGTTGTGGGTCACAAAGTCGGAACCGACTATTACGTGGTCGGCAAGTTCCAAGAGTGAGGTACGATCTCTCATTCAAGGCATGGTTAGCCAGGCTTCGGTGTGGTCCGGTACGGTCGGAATGGGTCAGGCATGGTGTGGGCAGACCGGCGACTCAGGGTATTCAGCCTTGAGTTGCCGCGGTCACCCTCAACTTGACAGTTAGGATTCCTGCCCATGGCCATCTGTCCCGCCGCATTGTGGATGCCCGTCATGGCTCACGGTGGCCCGCTCGGTCAGGTCTCCATCCTCGGCGTCGTCTTCCATGTGACCGCTGGCGAGGGCGATCCATATAACGAATTCGTCAACCCGGCCAACCAGGTCAGCTCCCACTTCGGCATCCTCAACGGCCAGGGCGGAACGGTCGACGGTCGTTTGGAGCAGTACGTCGACACGAAGTACATGTCCTGGGCGCAGATGGCCGGCAATAGCACCTATCTCTCCGTCGAGACGGAAGGTCTCCCCACCGATCCATTGACCCCGGCGCAGATCGCCACCTTCGGTCGTCTCATGGCGTGGATCAACAAGGTCCACGGTGTGCCGCTGGTAATCACTGACACGGTCGGCCAGCGTGGCCTCATCACCCACGGCGATGGTGGGGTTGCATGGGGCGACCACATCGACTGCCCGGGCCCGATCCGAGCAGCCCAACGCCAATCGATTCTCGCCGCGGCCCAATCGCCAGTATCACCCGCACCCATCGTCAACCAGGAGGAACCCATGTTCGTCGCATCCGTCATAGGTGAAGCCGAGGACTTCGTCGTCTGGTCGAACGGGACCAAGAGTGGGATTCAGGACCAAGCCACATTGGCCGCGCTGCTCGCCGTCACGAAGCAGACCGCGCCGCAGCAGTTCCCCGCTACCGGGTTCATCGCGAGCCTTCCCCCCAACGCCTAATGCTCGACGTCATCACGGGCGCTGCCAGTAGCAACGGCGGCCTGCTCGCTCACTGGTACGAGATAGCCGGGATTATTGTCGCCGTCCCCATCGTGGCCGTCATCGTGTGGAAACTCCTCGCGTTCTTCGGCCACGTCCAGGGCGTCCATGAGTCAATCGTCGGCAAGCCGGCGACCACCTATTCCGAGGCGATCCCGTCGATAATCGAGCGGTTCAAGATAACTGACGCTGGTGTAACCGACGCCAAGGAGATGGCCCGCGCCGCAGCTGAGTTAGCCGCCGACACCATATTGGAACTTCACCCGAACGGAGGGGCATCCTTCCGCGACTCGCTGGACCGAAACGAACGGGTCACCATCGCTACCGGCGAACAGGTCGACAAACTGGTCAAACGGGTGGACGACCACATAGTCGAGGACAGTCGGGCGTGGGGTGAATTGAGCGGCATCGTGGCCGGACTCAAAAAAGGCCAAGCCGTGGCGGCCCGTGATCGAGCCGACATAGCGGCGACAGCGGTGCAGGTCGCAGCCGACGTGGCGCAGACGGCAATCGACACGGCTACGGGTGTGGCACAAACGGCGGTGGACACCGCGGCAGATGTCAAAACCACCGCAGAGGACACGGCGGCCGGTGTGGCCAAGACGGTGGTGGACGTAGCGGACGAACTGCACCGGACCGGGCCGTGAACCTTATCTGGTCATTCATCGCCGGAGGAGTCGTGGTCGCAGGTGTCATCATCGTCGTGGCCTACCGCCTCGTCAAAGACTTCAAGACGCCATGGGTATGAGTGACCTCCAGCATCCTGACCCTGAATGGTGGAAGCGTCTTAAGGCATCGACAACGCCAGCGGTCACTGACTGCTGCGACTATTGCGGCCATACCCGCGCCCTACACGGCTCCGCCGAGGGATGTGCGGCTCGGTCGACATTCATTGTCGGCAATCCCGACCCGTGCCTATGCACGAACCGTGCCAATGGAGGCCTGTATCGGAACGCCGGCACATTGACGGAGGTGCATGGCTGATGACCCAGGAACAGATTCACCACCACACGACCGAACGTGCCAAGGAGAAGACAGCGGAGACGCCAGCGGAGATCCCGTCGAAGGACGTGGACGCCGAGAGGCTGAAGGCGGACCTCGACTCCGTACTCGACGAGATCGATGAAGTCCTCGAAGCCAACGCCGAGGAATTCGTGCGTGGGTACGTCCAGAAGGGCGGAGACTAGATGTTTGGATGGCTCTACCATCTTTGGTACGGCTACCTGATCCCGTCGCTTTACGGCAACGGGCCCGAGGCCATCGCCCAAACAATCGTCTACGGCCTCATCGCCATAGCTGTCATCCCACCCGCTCGGCATTTCGTGGAACGTCACGTCGATTCGATCAAGGCGCACGTCTCAGCGGAGCACGACGCCATGCACGAGCATCTCGACCACATCATTCGCCATTCACCCGACATTCCCGACTTCGTACCGACCAAGGAGCGCCCGAAACTATGACCGACACGTCCATCAACCCCCGGCCGTTCAAGACAGGCAGAAAGCCGCAGCGCCCGGTAGGACAGCGCCTCCCGATCAAGTGGCTCCACGAATACGACAGCTCCGTCGCCCCGGGCGCGCCGGTCTCGTACCCGGTCGATGTTTCGCAAGGCAAAACCGAATGGCTCATTCTCGGGAATGGTCCTGACCCCACGCTGACGATTACCACGCCGAACGGAGTCGGTCAGCCAGTCGGTGACTGCGGGTTCGCCGGCAAGGACCACGACAAGATGCTGGCGGGCTACGTGCCTACAGCCAACGGGACCGTCGCTCAGTACGACATCTACGACGGTGGGGTCGATGAGGGCGTGGTCATCGCCGACATGCTCCTCTGGTTGATGACCCACGACGAGGCTGGCAACGTGGTCCCGGCGACTCAGGGCGACGTTGAGTTGTTCGCCCCGGTCCACCCCTCGACCCTCGGCGCCATCATGACGAAGTACCAGCGCGGGATCATCCTCGGCGTCAACCTCACGCCGTGCGACCAGCAGGACTTCCCGGTCTGGACGGTGAACGCGACCTGTCAACCCGATACCTCAGATGGTCACGTGGTCTATCTCGTCAAGCTCGCCGGTCCCATCGGCTCACCGACCGGATCCGGTGGCCCGGTGTCGTGGGGACAGGTCGTTGACGCCGACGCAGCCTGGATGAGTTCGTGTCCGGAGGAATATTGGATTCTGCTGACCAGCCAGGATCGCGAGAAGATGGGCGCCGCCGCCTACGATGCCCTCGCCGCCGACCTGGCCGCGCTGCCCAGTGAGACCGGATCCGCACCGACGCCGGCACCCATTCCCGTTGTCACCCCTCCGGTCGTGACGCCACCAGTGGTCACGCCACCTGTCGTGAAGCCGCCCGTCGTCACCCCTCCCGCGCCTAACCCTGTACCTAAGCCTGAGCCTGTACCGGTCCCGGCTACGCTGACCGCCATCGTGGGCGAGCTGGTCCAGATGCTCGAGGAGTGGATCTCAACTCTCAAGTCAAGGTTCGGACTTTAGGAAAGGATCAGTCAATGACAATTTCAACCATCGTGGCCATGATTGTGAGTCTCGGGATCCCGTTGCTAGTCGCCGTCATAGCCAAGGAGGCTCTCGGGCCACCGTGGAAGGCGCTGATCACCCTCTTCCTGACCACGGCCGCGGGAGTGATCGCCAGCCAGATCGGTGCGGCCTCTCCGAGTCTCGCCGGCTGGGGGCATGTTGGTCTCGATGTTCTGATGTCCTATCTCACCGCGGCCGTGGCCTACCTCGCCACGTGGAAGCCCGCTGGCGTCACCGCTGCCATTCACCGGGCTACTGACCCGTTCGGCATCGGGCCCAAGCAGCCCTCGCACATTCCTGAGCACGCCGCGCCACCCGCGGTCTAATCTCTGGCCGCTGGGTCCTGCGCCCGGTGCTGGACAATCGAAGCCTGACGTCAAGGGGTAAGGGGCGATCCTTCGGGTGATCCTGACCGAGACGAAGTGGCCACCGGGCGAAGGGAGTCGTCGTGGTCGACGCGACGGGCATGGGCGCAGGACTGCCAGCATCCCCCCTTCCGTGTCCTGTGCTCCCGCTAGAGTCTTGGACGCGGCTTCGGTCGTCCTTCCATTCGGGGAAGAGCACACTGGGCCGCTTCTTTCGGGAGGCGGTCCTTGTGCTGTCTGAGGTCGGTTCGACACACGGCGCGACGCGTGTAGTACATTGGCCATTGCGGGCGGTTGCTCGTGCACCATCCACCCCGAATGGAGATGACAATGGACCGAAACTTAATTGAGTCCGACCTGGATGAATTCACCGAGGCTGGCTCTTGGCCCGAGCCTGATGAGCACGGTGAGCCCACTCCGGTAGCCGATGCCACGGCCGTCGCTGGCGTGGTGAGCCGGCTGAAGCGATTGACCGAGGAGCGGGCCCAGATCGTCGACGTGGCCCAGGCCCAGATCGACCGGATCGTGGCGTGGCGTGACGACCGGAGCGCCGGTATCGACCGCGACATCGCATGGGGCGAGCGGTCCATCGAGAACTTCATGCGGACCTACGCGGCCAGCTCGCACAAGAAGTCCCTGCCGCTGCCCGACGGGACGCCGAAGCTCAGCGCCGGGCGCGAGAAGGTGGAGGTCGTGGACGACGCGGCGTTCCTGTCCTGGGCGCTCGGGATCGACGTCGAGACCCCGACGATCACCCCCGATCTGGTCCCGGCCCACCCTGAGGTGCTGCGGGTCACGTACGCACCGAACAAGACGGCCCTGATCGGACTCGCCCGGGGCAAGAAGATGACCGAGGACGGGATCGAGATCCATCTCTTGTCACTCCCTGACGGTGAGATGGTCCCCGGCGTCGAGATCCGGCGCAACGCAACCGACAGCTTCTCCGTCAAGATCAGCGAGGCATGAGATGACCACTACCGAAGAGACCACAACCACCGAGGACCTGTGCCCCAAGTGCGGGACCCCCAAGAAGCACGTCGAGGGGACGAACGTCACCTACTGCAATTCATGTGGGCAGCATTGGGGAGAGCCAAAGGCCGACCCGATCGAGCCCACCGAAGTAGTGACCGTCGAGGAGAAGGTTGAGCGGGAGGTCGAGACATCGAAGGCGGTCGAACGTCTCGCTGATGCCGCTCTCGATATGCCCGAGATCCCCGGCCGCTCCGAGTTCATGGCCGTGGCGATGATGGCCAGGACGCTGGCGCAGAGCCAGATCATTCCGAAGGCGCTGCAGGGGAAGCCCTCGGACGTGCTGGTCGTGCTGCTCACTGCCCGCGACCTGCAGATCCCGGCGACGACGGCCCTCAGCCAGATCCACGTCATTGACGGTAAGCCCACGCTCTCGCCCAAGCTCCTCTCGGCCCGGGTGCAGCGCATGGGGCTCGGTCGCATCGTCCCGGCGTACAAGTCCGATTCCCTTGTCATCGCCGCGGCCCTCGGTCCGAACGGCACGGTCGATCCCCGTTGTGGGAAGGCCGCCGCTGCCTCAGTCATCTTGGGCAACGATCCGGGCCACTGGACCGGGGACGACGACCAGCAGATCTGCCGCTGCGTCGACGTGCTCGGGTTCTCGGCCTTCTCATGGAAAGACGCCCAGCAGCCCACCGAGCGAAACCGTCTGGTCGACACGCGCTGCCAGCCGAATGAGCACGTCGTCGGGTGCAAATGCAAGACGAACTGGCGCAACTACGGGGCGTCGCGGATGCTCTGGCAGCGAGTGCGCGGTTACTGCGCCGATGACTGGTTCCCGACAGCGAGCCTCGGGCTATATGCGCCAGAAGAACTCGGGGCCATCACCGACGAGGACGGCGAACCGATCGACGTGGACAGCGTGCCAGTGCCGTCCGGCTTTGAACAGCACGTTCCGCCACCCGACCCGATGGACGAGCGCGCGCCGCAGGAGTTGATTGACGCCATGAAGAAGCGGGTCGCCCATCTGCCCCAAGAGGAGCGCCAGGTCCTTCTGGTCCGATGGGGTGAGAAGGTCTCCGAGGGTCGGCTCGGGCTGGTCGATGAACTGACCGCCCGCGGGCTCAAGATCGCCGGCGCGCTGGTCAACGGGGCCGAGTCTCTGGCCAAGTCCCACAACCCCGGGTGGAAACCGTACGAGCCGCCCGAGCCCGTAGTCGATCCTCCCGTAGCCCAGCCTTCGCCAGAGCCGTCCGAGCCCGTTCCGAGTACGGATATGACTCCCGAGGCCCCTGACGGCTCACAGACGCCCACAGAGGGCCAAACTGAGCCGGTCGTGACCCCGGCCCGTTACGTGGCCCAGCTCGGGCAGGCCGCCCCGGTCGTGACCGAGGAGATCGTGGACGAGACGATCCCCCTGGTCAGCGCTATGACGATCCGCCAGGTCGTCGCCGCCCTGCACTCCCGCGGGCTGGCAATCCCCGACGCGGAGACCGACAAGCGCCGGATCCTGGCCGAGGAGACCGCCAAGGAGATCGCGGAGCAGGACTGGACCGAAGCCAATGCGTAGATCAACCCTGCTCACGGGCCTATTCTGCGGCGCCGCGGCCGGCATCGTCATGGCGTTCGTCACCCGCGACTGGCGCTATGGCACGGCTCTGGGCACGACGGCCATCGTTGCTGCGTTCGCCGTCGCCCTCGGGATGTGCGTGTGCGAGGCCGTTCACGCGGCCCGAGAGGTCGCTTCGGCGGCCCGTCAGCCGCTCCCGGCCCGGCGCCACCCCTACGTGGTCCTGGTCAGCGACCCGCGCGAGCCCGAGGCGTTCTGGCATGAGGTGCAGGGCTGGGAGTAGGGTAGGTGGCGGTGCCGCGCAGCACCGAGCAGTAGGCGTGACCCCTGACTGGGGGAAGCTGGTGAAATCCCAAAGTTCTCCCGGTCCCCGGTCAGGCACACGTCCATCGAGAACTTTGGGAGGATTCATGGCAGAAATCCCTACATGGGGCCGCCGTACCCTGTACAAGGGCATCCAGATGCGCTCACGACTAGAGGCGACGTGGGCCGCTCATTTCGATGCCGCCGGTACGGAATGGGAATACGAACCTGAGTGCTTCGCCGACGAATCCGGTCAGTATCTACCTGACTTCAGGCTTCGATCGCGGCACAGTCCCTTTTCGGCCGAGTATTACGAGATCAAAGGCAAACTCGATCCGCCTGAGGTTTCCTATTGGCAGGTCCGCATGGCGATCATCTGGAGTTCTGAGCCGAGAGCTGGGCTGTTTCTTATGGTTGGTCAACCCGATGATCATGTCGGGTGGATGGGACAAGCCTTAGTAATCGGCGGAGGTAGTTGGGATTATCTCGGCTGGGAAGATCCGCCCAAACCGTCGCCGCCCCCGCCCGACCCGGACCCTGAAAAACTAGCGGAAACTCTAGCGAGAATCGATCGGAGGCCGTCAATCGGGGCCATCCTAAGAAGCCGTGAGCGCGGATTATGACCTGGCATGAACAGTCTTGGGTCGAACTCCATAGTCCGTATACGGGAGGGGCCTATGCCACTCATCTAATCATCGCCGGAATTGTAAACCCTGATCATAACTATGAGTTGTGGGTTAACCGCTCTGCGCTAGCAAAACGGTGTCACACCTCCATACAAACGCTTCGTCGCCAGATCGAACAGATGGCCGAGGACGGCTGGTTGGAGTTACTCCGTCTTGGCGGTGGCCGGGGGAATATCACGCTGTATCGGTTCATCAGAAAAGGGGATCAAAATGAGCCGGTTTACGAAACAGAAACCGGATCACAGTTGATCCCCTTTAGCGAGAATGACTGTTTGTCTTTAAAGAAAGAATCTAAACCTATTGTCGGAGGTGCCTCCGACGTCACGGATCTTTGTGAATATCTCTCTCGGCGAGTAGGTGAATATCACGGCGGTCCTTCGCGTAGACCGAAGATCATCCCCCGTTGGACCAAAGATATGGATCTGTTACTTCGATTGGGACCCAGCGGACTAGCTACGCCCCAATCGATAAAGCCAGCCATCGTTCATCGGGCAATCGCCTACATCTTCGATGAACTAGCGGAACCAAACGGGGGCGGATTCTGCTGGGCTAAAAACATTCAGAGTCCGGGGAAGCTACGGGAGAAATGGTTCAAGCTCGCCGATGAGAAAAAGAGCCGGGAGGCTAGTTCGATATGAGCATTGCCGACATTCTCAATGCATTGAATCAGGCTGGACGCACTCATCATCCGAGTGGCGCTGGTTATGACGCTCAATGTCCCGCTCACGATGACAGTCAGCCAAGTCTTCATATCGTAGATGGGGACAAGGGCGGGGTCGTTCTCACCTGTTATGCCGGATGTGTACTCGACGACATTTTGGGTGAACTGGGACTAACCCGCGACGCAGTGCGTCCGCCGCGCCGGGATTCTGAGGACGACACCATCGACGCCTATCGCTACACCGACGAAAAGGGAGAGTTGCTCTACGAGGTAGTGCGTCGACCTGGGAAAAAGTTCCTTCAACGCAGACCCGATTTGAGTACCGAAAGCGGATGGACGTGGAAACTGGGAGATGTCCGTCGACCTCTCTACCGTCTGCCCAAGGTGATCGAGGCTATCGAGGGGGGTGAGACCGTCTTCATAGTCGAAGGCGAAAAGGATGTACACGCCATTGAGCGGGCCGGGTATACCGCGACGTGTAACTCAGGTGGCGCAGGGAAATGGTTACCCGAACACACGGCGTCTCTTGGCGCTGCTCAGGTCACCATCGTGGCGGATCGCGACGATATCGGACGCAGCCACGCCCGAGCTGTTGCCAAGGCTCTCGAAGGGGTCGCGGATTCAGTGCGACGGGTCGAGGCGGCTCAAGGCAAAGATGCGTTCGATCATCTAGCGGCTGGATTGAGCGTCGATGAGTTTCTTCTCGTGTCTGAGGGAGAGGAAACCATCGATCTAGCCCCGGATCTGGATGAGTTCTTGAACAAGACCGATGAATACAAATGGATCGTTCCGGGCCTACTCGAGGAGCACGATCGGCTGATGCTCACCGGTTTTGAGGGTCAGGGCAAGAGCCATCTGCTCCGCCAAATATCATTGTGTGTGGCAGCCGGCGTGGATCCTTTCCGGTTCAACGACATCGAACCGCGGCGCGTGCTTTTCATCGATTTGGAGAACTCCGAGCGTCACACCCGTCGCCAGATGCGTCCGTTACGCGATCGGCTGGTGGCCAGGTCTCGCGCCGTGGGCCCGGGAATGTTACGGATCATCATGCGCCCGAATGGCATGGACCTCAACAGGGAGGATGACGCTGCATGGTTACTCGAGCGGGTACGAGCACACCGTCCCGAGCTCATGGTGATCGGCCCGTTGTACCGGCTCCACGCGTCCAATCCGAACGACGAACTGGCGGCGCGCTTGACTGCAGGGGCACTCGACGCTGCACGGAATGAGGTGGGATGCGCCGTCATCCTTGAAGCCCATGCTGGTCATGGCGGCGCTGGTGGCCGTGAGTCTCGCCCGACTGGCTCAAGTCTGTGGCTTCGTTGGCCTGAGTTCGGTTACGGACTTGTGCCTGACAAGAGCCGCGGCGGGATGCCCTATCAGGAGATGTACCTACGCGTCTGGCGTGGGCAACGCGATGAGCGTAGATGGCCTGACAAGTTGACTCGTGGGACCGTGTTTCCATGGCAAGGAGTCTGGACAAAAGGAATGCCCAAACTTGAGGAGGATGACGATGATGGAATCGATTTCTAATCATGACGAAGTACGTGCCCGAGTGATCAAACAAATGCGCGAGGACCTCCTCATGGCCCGGGCGGACATCGTGATCCGGCGCGCGCTGGTGGCGTTGACGGGGCGGGCGCGGTGACGGCCGAACGCGACGCGTGTAGTACTGTGCCCCCGGTACCCCCGAAGCGAGGACGCCGATGACCGACGAATTGGATTACGACGGGTTTCTACGCGAGAAGGTCAACTTCGATCGCTCATTCGGCTTCCCGGTTGCCGATCATCAACTGAGTCCCGCTCTGCTCGATCATCAACGGGCGATCGTCCGCTGGGCCGTTGCCGGCGGTCGTCGTGCGATCTTCGCCCGATTCGGACTCGGCAAGAGTCTGATGCAACTGGAGATCTTGCGCCTCATTATCGAACGGGATGGCGGTCGGGCGCTCATCGTCTGCCCGCTCGGCGTCCGTGGCGAGTTCATCCGAGACGCCCACAAGTTCCTCAACCTCGATCTGACCTTCATCCGTCACAGCGAGGACGTGAGCGGCGATGGCATTTACATCACGAACTATGAATCCGTGCGGGACGGAAAGCTCGACGTGACATCGTTCATTGCCGTCTCTTTGGATGAGGCGAGCGTGTTGCGGTCCTATGGATCGAAGACCTATCAGACGTTTCTCACTCTGTTCGATTCGGTCAAGTATCGCTTCGTTGCCACGGCCACCCCGTCACCGAATCGCTATAAGGAGCTGATCCATTATGCCGGGTTCCTGGGTGTCATGGACACGGGCCAAGCGCTCACCCGATTCTTTCAGCGTGACTCGACAACAGCCAATAACTTGACGCTCTACGCTCACAAGGTCGAGGAGTTCTGGCTATGGCTCAACTCATGGGCCATCTTCCTTCAGCTGCCATCTGATCTCGGGTATTCCGATGAGGGCTACGACCTGCCCGAGGCCGAGGTCCAATGGCATGTGGTGCCGGTTGATCATTCGACGGCGGGAAGCGACCGAGACGGACAGCACCGTATGTTCCGGGATGGTGCGCTCGGGGTCGTCGATGCCTCACGCGAGAAGCGGGACACGATCACAGCTCGCATCGAGAAGATGGGCGAGATTATTGAGGGATATCTCGACGGGGAAACGGGAACCGGTGACGATCAGATCATCGTGTGGTGCGATCTCAACAAAGAACAGGACGCGATCGAATCGGCACTACGTAAACGGGGGCTGACCTTCTCCTCGGTGCATGGTTCACTCTCGACCGAAGAAGTGGAGCGCCGCCTTGACGAATGGCGTGACCGCAAGACCTATGCCCTGATCGGAAAGCCCGTGATGCTCGGGCAGGGAATGAACCTTCAACAGTGCAACAAGGCCATCTTTCTCGGTGTCGGATTCAAGTTCAACGATGTGATCCAAGCGACACACCGCATCCACCGCTACGGCCAGACCCGGACCACCGAGACGCACATGATCTATGCGGAATCGGAATCGGGCGTGGTCGAGATCCTGCAAGAGAAGTGGGACAACCACAGGGAGCTAACTGAGAACATGTCGAATGTCATACGAAAGCATGGGCTGAACGCGGCGAGCATCACCGAAGCGTTGCAGCGTTCGATGGGGACCGAACGGGTTGAGATGTCGGGTGATGGCTGGGCGATGGAAACGGGGAGCGTTGACCTCATCGTGACCTCGATCCCATTCTCCAACCATTACGAATACACGCCGAGTTACAACGACTTCGGCCACACCGATGACAATGATCACTTCTGGGCCCAGATGGACTTCCTGACGCCAGAGCTCTTGCGAGTGCTCGCACCGGGCCGGACGTATGCCTGTCACGTCAAGGACCGGATTCTGTTCGGCAACGTGACCGGGGCCGGGGCGTCCACGGTGTCGCCCTTCCACGCCGAGGCGCTCATGCACGGGGTCAAACACGGCTTCGATTACATGGGCATGATCACCGTTGTGACCGATGTGGTCAGGGAGAACAACCAGAGTTACCGGCTGGGCTGGACCGAACAGTGCAAGGACTCGACGAAGATGGGCGTCGGGTCACCGGAGTATGTCCTGTTATTCCGCAAACCTCAGACCGATCGCACTCGGGGTTACGCCGATGTCCCGGTGAGCAAGGATAAGACCGACTACACCATCGCCCGCTGGCAGGTCGACGCCCACGCTTTCTGGCGGTCGAGCGGAGATCGGCAGATCACTGAGGATGACATCGCGGATGTGGGGATCACGACAGCGCAGAGAATGAAACTCTTTGAGGCGTGGTCACTCGCCAACGTCTATGACTACGAGGCGCACATCCGCATCGGGGATCATCTCGACGGGTGCGAGGGTCGGAGTAGGTTGCCGAGAACATTTATGGCCCTGGCACCTGCCTCGCCGGCGCCCGAGGTCTGGTCCGATGTGAATCGAATGTTGACGCTTAACTCAACCCAGTCTCACAAGGCCCAGGTCATGCACGTGTGCCTAGCCCGAGATTCATTGGTACTGACTCGGGGTGGCTATCGCCCGATTCAAGAGGTAGCCGTGGGTGAGCACGTCCTGACCCATAAGGGCCGCTGGCGTCCAGTGCTTGCGGTGCAGAACACTGGCGTGCGGTCTGTCATCTCCCTTCGTGCGCAGGGTGTCCCAGGGTTGACCCTCACTCCAGATCACAAGGTCTGGTCCCGAAAGTCGGACTGGATCCGCGAACGTGATGGGGCGGAACGAAGCGAGCCGTCCTGGGTTGAGGCCAAAGACATGCTGGGCGGATATGTCAACTTCAAGCTCCCCGACGCTGAGCCACCATCAATCGAGGACGAGCGGCACTGGTGGATCGTTGGGCGCTGGCTGGCCGACGGCCACACCGACAAGCGCAATGTCGCTCACATCTCTTGTGGTCACCACGAGAGGGAATCGTTGCTGGCGGAGTTGGGCAAGTACGCCGGGAATCCGAGAGATACCAGAACCGCCCTGCAGATACCGCTTCACGACCCAGACTTTTCCATTCGCCGCACCCTCAAGGCGTGCGGAAGCGGCGCTGCCGGGAAACATCTGCCCCCCGAGGGGTACACGCTGCCGGTCGATCAGGCCCGGGCACTTCTGCTCGGTTACCTGTCAGGTGATGGTCACTTCGATCCCAACCGCCAACGGTACGCGGCTTCGAGTGTGTCCAGAGAGCTACTACTGGGAATCTCCGTTCTCGCTCAGCGCGTCTATGGGGCCATCGCCAGCGTGTACGTCGGTCGGGCGCCAGGGGAAACCGTCATTCAAGGTCGGACCGTTCAGACAAAGCAGGACTGGCAACTCAGCTTCGATGTGGCTGGCGACGGGCGCAAAAAGCCATTCGTTCTCGATGACGGGGCGTGGAAGAAAGTCCGATCCGTTGATCCGGCCGGCGAAGTCGAGACATGGAATCTCCGGGTCGATGAGGACGAGAGTTATACGGCTGAAGGGTGCATTGTCAAGAACTGCCCCCTGCAGTTTGACATCGTGGATCGGTTGATTCGGCGCTACTCCAATGAGGGAGAAGTTGTCTATGACCCCTTCGGGGGTCTGGGCACTGTTGGGATACGGGCGCTCAAGATGGGCCGTAAGAGTCGGTGCGTCGAACTGAACCCCGGATATTTTCTTGACGCTGTGCGCTATCTCCAGGTGACTGAGCGTGAAATCTCCACGCCGACGCTGTTTGACCTGCTCGATCTGGAGCCGGAGATCGCCTAGCGCGACGCGTGTAGTACAGTCCACCTGAACCCCGAAGAAGGAGATCCACATGACAGCCAAAGAGAAGCCACTCACGGTCATATCGTTAACGGCCGAGAATTTTAAACGGTTGAAGGCGGTTCACATTGAACCTGACGCCGACGGGAATCTCGTCGTGATTTCGGGTCGCAACGGTGCCGGAAAGTCCAGCGTCCTCGATTCAATCTGGGCGGCACTCGCAGGCAAGGCCGGGTCGAAGATGACGCCGAAGCCCATCCGCGAGGGCGAGTCCTCGGCCCACGTCGAGGTCGACCTCGGTGAGTTCACCGTCACGCGCTGGTGGTACGCCAACGGGAAGTCCGAGCTGGCTGTCGTTGCCAAGCCCGGTCGCGTCATAAAGTCCCCGCAGACGTTCCTCGACGAGCGCCTCGGCGCCCTGAGTTTCGACCCGCTCGCGTTCACCCGCAAGCCCCAGCGCGAGCAACTGGCCGACCTGCTCGAACTGGTCGATCTCCCCTTCGACCCGCTGAACCTCGCCACCGAGCGCGAGATGCTCTACGGCCAGCGCACCGACGTCGGGCGCACGCTCAAGTCGCTTCAGGGCCAGTACGACGGTCTCCTAGTCCCCGAGGACGTCCCCGACGATGAAGTGTCCACCGTGGCCATCCTGGAGGCTCTGGCGAAGGCTGAGGCGGTCCAGCGGAGCAACGCCGAGATCCGCACGGCGAAAGAGATCGCCGAGAACACTATGACGGGGGCTCTCGACAGAGTGACGGAACTTAAGGCAGAGCTGGCCGTTGCCGAGGAAAGACTTGGTGAGGTAATGAATGCCTACGAAGCCATGACGAAGGCAGTCGCCGTTCTCCCCGACGTCCCCGACCTCGACACGTTCCGCTACGCCCTGCACGACGCCGAGGCGCTTAACGCGGGCGTGCGTGAGAAGCAGGCCAAGATGGACCTGGCCGAGCACATCGACGCGGTGAAGGCCGAGCAGGCGTCCTACACGAAGCAGATCGACGAGATCGACCAGAAGAAGGCCGACGCGGTTGCCGCAGCCGAGATGCCGGTTCCGGGATTGTCCTTCGACGATGAGGGCGTCATGTTCAACGGGATCCCATTCGGGCAGTGTTCGGCCGCCGAGCAGCTCAAGGTGTCGATCGGGATGGCGATCGCAGCCAACGCGACCATTGGCGTCCTGCGTATTACAGACGGCTCCCTGCTCGACAAGGACTCGATGGCGGTGCTGGCCACTATGTGTCGAGAGGCCGACATGCAATGCTGGATCGAACGGGTCTCCGATGAGGGCGACGTGGGCTTCATCGTCGAGGACGGAGAAGTGACGGTGGCACGGCTGAAGGCCGCTGGCGATGCCGGCGCGGCCATCCAGGCTGCTGAGGATGCCGAGGACGCCGAGGTCTCGTCGTGAAAGTCTGGTATCTCCGCGCTCCGAGCGGCACGATCTGGTGGTCGACCGTCGAGATGGGCGACGAGGCTGGCGCCATGCACGCTGTCGATATCCCCGCGGATGTCTGGACTGACTATGAGGCGACCGACCGTGAGTCGATCATCGACCGATACATCGAAGGAGCGCTGTCGTGATCACCGACCGCAACGAAGCCGCCGAGGCCGTGTTCACCGTCCTCATGGACCGCCAGGTCAGCGTTCTCGGTGACGGCGAGGCCATCACGCGGTTCGACACCGTGCCCGAGATCCTGCGGGCCATCGGTTACGACGAGCTGGTCGCGAGCCGGGAACGAGCGATCGAGATGGCGGTGGCGTTTGAGAGCGGGCATGAGGATCTCCGGATAAAGAGCGGCTACGAGGACTCACCTCAGGATCGGGAGAGCGCGCTGATGGAATGGTTGGGAGAGACGTGAAACGCGGCAAGCAACCCTCATACAACGGTCGCGAACACAACCCGCTGGCCAAGCTGTCCGAGAAGGACGTCGCCGAAATCCGCAAGCGCAGGGGCAAGCGCGGATTCATCGTGGCCATGGCCGACGAGTTCGGTGTCAGTCACAGCGCCATCAGTCTCATCCGCAGCGGTAAGACGTGGAGGAATGTGGCGTGACCCTTCAGCGCAAGACGCCGATGTCCCGCGGCACCAAGCCCCTCCGCTCCGACCCTGAGCGCCAACGCGAATGGCAGCGCCGCTCCCGCAAGCGTCTCCCAGCCAAGTCCGAACGCCGCATCGACGAGACGCCCGAGCGCCAGGCCCTCGTGGCCAAGGTGCTCGCTGAGCGACCCGTGTGCGAGGCGACCCTGCCGTGGTGCTGTACGAGAGCGTCCGCTGAGGTCAACGAACTGATGCGGGGTAGTCATGTGCTCGGTGGCTATCTCGATGTGGATCGAGTCACAGCGCTCTGCCACAATTGTCATGCTTGGATCAGCGTGCGACCGACTTGGTCGTACAACCACGGCCAGCAGGTCACGCATCAGGCTGGTGCTGACGAGTACGCCATGGCGGCGGAGATCCGCACGCTCACGGCCGGGCGTTGCGACGTGGACTGCCAGGTCGACCACCGGGAGGCGTTCGATGCCTGAGCCGATCCTGGTCGAGTGTGTCGGCCCGCACGAACCGCACTATCTGCCAACGCCGATCCTCACTGGCGCGCCGTGCGGGTATCTCTGCCGGGCGTGCGGCCAAGAGGTCGACATAGACGACGCCGGGCTCACGGTCGAGCACATGAAGGTGGATCTGTTGGCGATGCTGGCAAGGGGGGACTATGGCTGACGAGGAGAGCGTTCAACATGAGTTGATCCAACATGGCGATATGGACGATTACAAGGTGACGTACTGGGCCGAGTGCCGTCCGTGCCAATGGACCGGACCGCTCCGCAAGTCGTCTGTTGCCGCAGGCAGGACGTATGAACGACACGTGAGCGGACGCCGTGGCTGACGATGACGAGCTGCTCGCCAGCGTGCTCCGCAAACTGTGGACGAGCCCAGATCGGACGTGGGGCGACGTGAAGATCGAGGACGGTTTATACCAAGTCAGTATCGAGAGCATGTACGTGCGGGTCACACCGGCTGAGCTGGCCGCCGTGGCCAGGATCGAACGCCCCGATGACTGACGACGAGTGCATCCACGGATTGACGCCGAGATCCTGCACGATTTGCCTACACGGCCCGACCAAACCGGAGGAACGTATGAGCGAATGTAAATCGTGTAGCGCCGAGATCCTTTGGTGCACCACCGACAAGAACCACAAGAACATGCCGCTCGACCCCGAGCCGGCTGACGATGGCGTGTGGGTCAAGGTACGTCTGGAGGGTGAGGCGCGGATCATCCACCGATTGACCACGGCCGAGTTGGAGGCGGCGCGGGACAATAAGGCCCGCTACCACTCGCATTGGGAGTCGTGTCCTTCGGCAGCGGAGCACCGGAAGGCGAAATCGTGACCGCCCCTCAGGTAGGATTAGGTCAGAAAAGACCCCCGCGCAGTGGACGCTGCCGGGGGTGCGGCCAGACCCCGAGGAGGTCCGACGTGGCTAAGGGTACATGCTTCAAAGACGAATGCGAGAAGCCCGCGAAAGGTAGAGGGCTTTGCAGCGTTCATTATGTCCAGGCGATGAAGTCTGGTGATCCTCCCCCAATATTACGGACCAGGGCTGTGTGCTCCGTATGTGGCAAGAAAGCCGTTTCTTACGGATTTTGCTCTAAGCATGTCGCTCGATGGAGACGGTATGGGGACCCCCTTATAACGCAAAGGGTTATGGAGGATTCGCCTGAACGGTTTTGGAAGAAAGTTAATAAGAATGGTCCACTCCCTGGGTTTGACACGCTTGCGGCGGATACCGGTCCCTGCTGGGTATGGACAACTCTGCCCAAGCCAGGTCGCTATACCTCGATCAACACAGGCGGACGAACTAGAGCTGGCCATATCGTCTCCTGGGAATATGCAAATGGACCGGTTCCCGAGGGGTTGGAGTTGGATCATCTCTGCCGGAATCGTGGATGCGTTAATCCTGATCATTTGGAAGCCGTCACGCGTCGGATCAATATTCTGCGAGGGGATTTACCCAAACTCAAATGGTCACGAAGGAAGAAGAGCTAAGAAAATGGAGATTTATTCGGCTGACCTCCATGACGCAGAGATAATCATTGAACGATTCGGCTGCGCCCGTTTCTACAAGGAGGACCTGGCCGTCGTCCTCGGCGTCTCAGTCGGCACGGTGTGGACCTACGTCGCCAAGGGCAAGCTCCCGCGGCCCGACTATTACGAGCTGATGCCGGACAACACCAAGCGTGCCGCGTGGACGCGATCGCAGGTGGCCGCGATGCTGGTGGGGCGACGGTGAAGCTCCTCGCCATCGACCCCGGCTATACGCAATCGGCCTGGTTGCTCTACGATACCGCCGAGAGCCACCCGCTCATGTGGGAAAAGGTGGACAACGATGACGTGCTGGTTCTCCTCCGTCATTGCGATGCCGACGCCCTGGCGATTGAGATGGTTCAATCTTTCGGAATGGCCGTTGGCGTTGAGGTGTTTCGGACGGTGTATTGGATCGGCCGCTTTGCTCAGCGGTGGGAGGACGAGACCGACGCTCCGGCCCGTCTCGTCTACCGCGCCGACGTGAAGCTCCATCTCACCCACTCGCGCCGTTCCAAGGATCCCAACGTGCGCCAAGCCCTGATCGACAAGTTCGGGCCGGGGAAAGAGCTGGCCATCGGGCTGAAGAAGTCACCCGGGCCGCTCTACGGGATGGCCGGCGATTGTTGGTCCGCGCTGGCCGTGGCCGTGACCTGTGCGGAGACTGATCCTGCGTCCTGACCGCGACGCGGGTAGTATGCCGACACCTACCGAAAGGACGTCCACCATGGCCGCACGCATCACCAAGACCGACAACTCAACGGCGCTCGGGGAGTACCTCGGCACCGAGGTCACCGAGACCGTGGCCAAGATCACGAACACGGGCGACGGCCTCTCCGCTGCGATGGAACTGGACCCGGTGGTATTTCGGCCCGGCGATCTGGTCACCTTCGCCGTCCGCTGCCGCGTGGTGGCGCACAATCACCTGATCACCGAGGACGGCGAGGAGATGAAGCTCGTCCAGGTCTTCAAGGCGGGCACCATCGCCCCGATTGACGACGACCTGGTGGGGGACATCATGAACACGATGCAGGCCCGCGTCGAGGCCCGCAATAACACGCTCTCGGGCAAGCTCTCCCTGCCGGGGATGGACGAGAGCACGGGTCGTAAGGCTCGCCAACGCTCCGCGGCGAAAGAGAACATCAATACCCTGACGGCCGTGCCCGATCCTGCCAAGTGAGCACCAGCACGACCGACCTCGCCGGCTTCGGCGACTGCACCCAGGACGACCTCGACGACCTCGACGACGCGGTGGCCGAGATGCGCGGGGCCGAGACCGAGCGAGAATCGACCCGCGCCACCGTGGCTCGCGTCATGGGCGTCCTGCTGGAGAAGGGGGCGTTGCGCGCTCGTGTGGCTGAGCGGGCGGGAGTGAATCCGCAGACCGTGAGTTTCATGGTCAACGGTCGGCCGCCGCGGAGCGAGGTCCGGGCGCGTAGTGGGAAGGGGCACAAGTGAGCGTCAAGCATCTGCCATGGCTGGACTCGGAGAAGTGGTACGTCATCCACGTCAACCAGGGCGAGGAGAAGGGATGGCCAGCCTGGCGTCACAGCGGTCTGTGGTTGCACGGCCCGCACAGCGAGGCCCACGCCGAATGGTGTCTGTTCGGCCCGTATCGGTTCGGGCTGGGGTTCGAGTTCGGCCGCAACGGTGGCGAGAGCGATCTCGGGCTGACCCTGCACGCCGGCCGGATCGGCAATCTGTACCTGCGGCTACGAGCGCCGTGGACGAGTTGGGCCCGGGTACGACCGGACCGGCCGGAGAAGTACACGCCGAGGCACACAGGACTGACCCTGTTCCCCGACAAGGGCGTATGGCTCCGGCTGGGGTTCGAGGAGTTGGCCGACCAGTGGACGAAGGGCCAGCCGTGGTGGAGATCATGGTCCTTCGGCAAGCGGGACGTGATGGGACCGACCGAGCACCAGCCCGACACGATCGAAGTGGGCATGACTCAGATCCCGCTGCCCGAGGGCAAGTACCAGGCCACATGGGAGCACAAGGTCACGACGACCCGGTACAAGCGATTCCCCGGAACGTGGCGGGACAGGGTGGCCGGGCCGAGGATGCGGAGCGACTTCTGGCTCGATATCCCCGGCGGCATCCCCGTAGAGGGCAAAGGGGAAGACAGCTGGAACTGCGGCATGGATGGTCTCTTCGGCTGCGGGGCTACCACGCTGGAGGCGGCCATCGGTCAGGCCGTGAGTCACGTGCTCCGGGACCGCAAGCGTTACGGCGGCCCGCATGACCTGACCCGGCCGATGACGGTGGCCGAGGCTGGCGCCAAGTGACCCTCTTCGCAGTGGTGGAGGTGATGGGCCGCCGTACCCGCGCCGGCGTGATTTCCGACGCTCAGATCGGCGGTGCCACCCTGCTCCGCATCGAGCATCCGACCCGCGCCGACTTCAGCGGGGCCGAGCCGTTGACCGAGTTCTACGCGCCGCAAGCCATCTTCGCCATCCGGCCGTGCTCGCAGGAGGAGGCCGAGAAGGTCGCCACGTGGGCGTGGCCTGAGCCGCGCTCCCTGCCCGAACTGGACCCGGCGTTCGCTGAGGCGATCGAGGTTGACGACGACGAGCATCCGTTTTGACGGGTTGACTTAGCGACGCGACGCGTGTAGCTTTAGGGGTAGAGAAGTACCCACAGCCAAGGAGACAGCCACCATGACCACCACACAGACAGACATTCACGAAGCGGGAACCCGAGTCGAGGCCCGTTACTGCGGCGGAACCTTCATCGGCACGATCCTCAAGTATCGCTGTCACACAATCAACCACGAAGCGGTCGAGTACCACATCGTGCCCGATGGTCCATTTGAGTCCGCCATCGGCACGCTCGACCGGGACATCGTGTTGGTCTACGCAAGCTGGACCGGGACGCCCATCAGTTTCGACAACTTCGAGGGCACCGTAAGGGGGATCGCATGACCACATATCTTGACCTCGATACTGAATACCAGCCGGGAAGCGTCCAGGTTGTTGACTGGAGCGAGCCGGGCGAGACTCCCACCGTCGTCGCCGAGTTGGGCAATGTGACTTTTGACCGCCATGACCACAACGTGGCGCTCATTGACGCCGATCAGTTGGCCGCCAGAACGGGATGGTTTCGCTCGGGCGACTGGGAGCCCAACGCCGATAGTTACATCGCAACGGTCGTGAAGTCATGACCACCGACCCGAAGTTTCTCCCCCAGTTCTGCGAAGAGTGCGGCGCGGAGTGCGAAAATGACATCGACTACGAGGGCCACGGCATCTCCACTTGCCCGACGACCGAGAACGTGCTGCTCACCTGCCGCGAGCACCCCCACCGCCCGTTCCGCGTCGAAGTCCACACCTGCGAGGTCGACGACTACGCCTGCACCGAGTGCGGGTACATGCGGACCTACCGTCCCGGCGACGAACTGGAGGAGCTGTGAAGGGCTACCAGCGACGCCAGGCCCTTATCGCCCTGTTGCTGGATGAGGCGAATGGCCCCGACATCCCGGGCCCCGATCTTTTCTCCGACTACATGATCGTCCGCACCTGTGACGACGGGCCACGCTGCAACGAGATCGACCATCTGAGGATCGTGCCGGTCCCTAGCCGGGAGGAGCGATGAAAGCCCTCACGTTGTATGAGCCGTGGGCCTCACTCATCTCCATCGGTGCCAAGACGATCGAGACGCGCAGTTGGTCGACTTCGTACCGCGGCCCGTTGGCCATCCACGCGGCCAAGCGCAAGCCAGCGCCGTGGTGGGTGCATGAAGCGATCGAGCGCGACCCAGCACAGCTCCGGAATAGCGAGCCCTGGTTCGATGAACTGGAGCGGTTCTGCCACTTCGATGAGATGAGCGACGGGTGGAGCGCCTACACCTGGGCACGTCCTCTCGGTGCCGTAGTGGCGACGTGCGAACTGGTCGACGTGGTGCCGGTTGAACATCTGTGCCTATGCGCTGATGTGGGCGAGCGTGGGTGGGCACATCAATCAGTTCTCCCGACGTTTCCGCTCATCGACCCTGACCAGTTGCCCTACGGCGATTACACGCCAGGTCGGTTCGCCTGGTTGCTTGCGGAGATCCATCCGGTCTTCTCAATCCCCGCCAAAGGGAAACAGGGCCTATGGGAGTTGAGCACCATGTGACCCGCGGGCGCTGTCCCCAGCTGGGGGTGCCAGCGCGAGGTCCGGACCTCTTGTGGGTCATGGCTGTCTCCGGGTGATCCGGGCCTCGCGGTGCTACCCACCAACTCAACCCCGAACGAAGGAGCAACGATGAGAATTGAGATTGAGATCAGCGAACTGTTGAGCGGTAGATCCGAAGATGTCGGCGGGACTATCGGCTTCACGGAGCACAACTCTCGCGTGGAGCTCAACGGCAACGACGACGACCTGCGCGATTTCATCGTGGAGATCCTTGAGTGCCGCAACAACCGCACTGACGGCGCACGCATGGAGATCCTCGAAGCGGTCTGCCGGATCTACGACTGCACCGCGGTCGAGCGTACCGACGAGCGCAAGGTGACGATCCGCTCCAGGCCGGGTTGGACGATCGATGAGTGGGAGGTCATCGACACAGATGGCACGGTCATGACCGGTTGGGTGAGCGAAGAACTGGCCCAGGCGCACGCCGACCGGGCCAACGCGGAAATGGCCAAGGTGACGGCATGAAAACGGCAATGGAGTACGCCGACATGGCTGAGGGTCGCCTGGCCGACTCGGAGAGCTATCCCTGCGTCGATCCGTTGTCGGCTCACTATGCCCGCCACGCCCAGGTCTACGCCACCCTTGCCCAAGCCCGGGCAACGCTTGACACCATTTATTACCCCGAAGAAGAAGGAGCGAAATGAAGATCCAACTGTGTTATTTCAAGTGCGATAGGGCCGGGTGCGATCACAAGTCGCCGCCCGAGCCCACGTTCACCGAGGCTCGCAAGAGCGCCGATGCGACTGGGTGGTTCATCCGCCCCAGTGATACCCAGCCAGAGCACGTGTGCAGCGAATGCATCCAGCTCACGCTGTCGTCCCTGTCCGCCCCGGAGAAGGCGGCACCATGACGATGTACGCCGAGCCGCTCCTCTTCGACGATGCCCTCTTCGACGCCGAGATCGAGATCGAGCGCAAGCGCATCCCCGTCTTCGACCGCGACGGCATCGCTGCGGCAGTCGGCATCTCGATCCGCACCGTCCCACGCTGGATCAAGCTCGGCTACATCCCCGAGCCGGACCACTACGAGCGCACCGAGGTCGGTGACCGCTTCCCGGTGTGGACGCGGATGCAGGCCGCGCAGTCGTTGCGGGATCGGAGGTGGCGGGCATGAACCAGGCCGAGGCCATCGAGTTCTTCGACCACCGCACCGGTGTCGACCGTCGCCGGGGACCGCGCCGGGCTGACGATCCGGTCGCGTTCTACCAGCGTGAGGCCGCTGACGCCACAAGGATCAAGATCCCGCCCGAGGACATCGGCGTGACGCTCTCGATCACCGCGCTGACCTGGGCCGCGTCGGCCCTGACCGATCGCTACTGGGCCGAGGTCGAGAAGTACCGGGCCAACGAGGGCGCGGCCGTCTACGCCATCGGGATCACGAACTGGGCCGCGGCGATCAATGCCATGTCCGAAGCCAAACGACGCTGGATCAAAGGAGACGATTGACCATGCAAGACATACGGATTGATGACAATGGCGATCAACGCTGTTGGAAGTGCGGAGGCAAGAACTTCGACAACAAACGGACAGCCCGGTCCAAGATGCTCGTCGGCGTCGGCGCGCTGGCGACACACAAGAAACTGAAGTGCCAGAGCTGCGGCGAGTACAACCAGACCGGGAGCGCTAAGCCCTTCATCCCGGTGGCGGACCGCACGCGCGATGACATGGCCATCAGTGAGCGACTTGAGGCCCGGGGTATCCCGTTGACCGTCAAGGATCGCGTGGCATTGATAGGCAAGATCACCGGCATATCGAAGCGTCGTGACTGAGCCCTCACTCGATGCGCCTCGATTCACGGCATGTGTCGATCTCCTGGGCCGGATGGGCGCCAAAGAGTTTCGGATCGGCTACAGCGACGAGGAGGACGGCGAGCCTGTCGTCTGGTATGCCACGGCCAGCTTCTCTCGCCCGGGTGGGGTCTACCACGACGCCACGGCCGCCATGGATCCCCTCGCCGCGGCCTTCCGCCTGGTCGAGCTGTTCTGTGACGGCGGGACCTGTACCCACTGTGCCAAGCCGACCGGCGTGGTGATGGAGCCCGGTCACTCGATGCCGGGGCAGAGAATGGTGTGCTGGTTCGCGTACGATCCTGAGATGCACACGTTCCGTCGGGGCTGCGAGGGAGTGATGCCGTGACAAAGGATCCGATTCCCTGGACCGGCGCGCCCGAGTTCGATCCCAACCAGATCCATCGCTATGGGGGCGATGAGGATTGGCCTCAGACAGCGCTGACCTTCGCCCACCGCGCGCGCCTTGAGATCGCATCACTTCTGGAGCAGCTGACCGAGAAGGGCCCTCGATCGATGCGGTTCACCCCCGACTACTCCGACATCGAGGGCACCTCGGTATTCGTCCAGTGGAAGGGCACGAATGTGTGTCTGGACTACTACTGCGAGTGTGGTGTCCAGGGTCACTTCGACGGATTCTTCGCCTATCAGCTTCGGTGCGGGGCCTGCGGCAAGGTGTTCGATATGCCGCACTCATTCGCCCTGGTTCCTCAGCAGCGGATGGAATTCGAGTGCATCCAAGATGTCGAAATGGACGAACCCTGATGCCCCAGTTCACCGACAAGACCCTGTGGGAGGCACTCAGCGAGTACGAGCTGGACGGGCGCCCGGTCATCTGCCTCCATCAGAAACCCGCCAGGGCGTTCTACGTCTACTCATTGGAGACGAACGCCAAGGCGCTGATCCTCGTGGGCGATCCCGCGCCGGTCCCCCGTGTTGCCGAGAAGCCCAGTTAGACTCTCCCGCGTCATACCGCTCGACTGAGGAGAACTTGACCCGTGGCAAACTTTGAGGACAACTTTGAAGAGACATACGCCCTGTTCACCGCCCTCGGCAGTGTGAACATCGTGAACGCCATCGGCGCCACCACCACGGCCGGCGTGACCCTGCCAGACCCCACCGTCGCTGCGATCAGCACGGTCACACTGGGTGGCGCGACCCCGTTCACCTTGCCGGCGAGTGCGGTGGGCAAGAAACTGCGGCTTCAGCTCAGTCAGGACGCCACAGGAGCCCGCACGCCGACGTTCACCACGGCGGCCGGTTCGAGCGACTCGATCAAGGCTGTCGGCGGTGCCGTGACGCTGAGCACAACGGCGGCGGCAGTGGATCTCCTGACCTTTGAGTGCTACGTCGCAGGCACGTGGGTCAAGAGCGGGCAGCTCGCAATCGCCTGACCGCGACGGTCGGGGTAATCTCGGCCATGTCCACCACCACAGAGTTTCCCAATTGGTTCGCGGTCACGGCCCAGGCCAACTTCGAGCGGTTCCTTCTGCCCCTGGCCGACAGACGTCTTGAGTGCCTCCAGCTCGGCGTCTTCACCGGCGACGCGTCCCTGTGGATCATGGAGAATCTGCCCCAGGCCCATCTGACCGACGTCGACCCCTGGACCGGAGCCGAGACCATCGAGCACTTCGATTTCGCTGCGGCGCGGCAGCTGCACTTCGATCGGATGCGTCCCTACTTGGAGCCGGTCCCACGGATACGCAGATACATCGGGACAAGTGAGGAGTACTTCGGTGCTGCATTGACGGCGTCTGGGAGGACCAGTCGTTTCGACTTCATCTACATCGACGGAGACCATCGGGCCCCGATCGTGTTGGCCGACGCGGTCGATTCCTTCCGCCATCTGAGACCGGGCGGCCTGCTCGCGTTCGATGACTTCACGTGGGACTCGGGGATGGGCGAGCTCCACAACCCGAGGACCGCCATCGAGGCGTTCTGCGCGGTCTACGCCGAGCAGATCGAAGTGCTCGAGGTCGGCTCTCAGGCGTGGATCAGGCGGACAGCATGACGACCACAACCAAACCCGCCGTGGTGATTTGTATGCCTGTCGATCGCCCTCTTCCACCCGAGGTAGCCGATTCCTACGCCAGCGTTTACGGTCGCGGGCTGGTCGACGGCACCGTGATCGCCAAGATAATGATCCCCGACACGTATGCCGATGTTGCTCGCAACCTCTGCGTCACCCACGCGATGGACGCCCCCGGCGACCCCACGCACGTCATGTGGTTCGACTCGGATCAGACGATGCCATCGGACACGGTGGCGCGGCTTCTCTCGCATCAGAAGGCTGTCGTGGGCGGTCTCTACCACCAGCGCCGCCCGCCTTTTCACCCCGTCGCGTACGACTTCCTCGACGATGGAACTGGCTACGGCATGAAGCTGATCGATCTACCCGACGACCCCAAGGGCCTGGTCAAGGTGGACGGGCTCGGCTTGGGCTGCACGTTGGTGCGCCTCGACGTCTATCTAGCGATGGCCGAGCACTTCGGTGATGCGTCGTGGCACCAGCTCTCACCGGGGCACGGGGAGGATGTCTTTTGGTTTCGACGGCTTCGAGATATGGGCGTTGACGACGTCTGGCTCGACTGCGACCTGCGGGCCGGTCACGTGCGGCGCGAGGTCGTCTCCACTGTCCATTACGAATCCTTTCGCCGCGCCCACGCGAACGACGACCCGGCCTAATCCCCCAGCCCCACCGGTCGCGCGTGCGAAGATGAACGCACCCGCGACGGATGGAGTTCACCGATGACCCCCGCATCCCACCACCCGACACCCAAGCCACCGACGTACTCCGTCACCCTGGCCGTCTCGGGACAGATCATCACGGCAACGGCCAACACGGACATCTACCCGACTCCTTACGTTCTCGACATCATCGACGAGACCGGCAAGCGGGTCGCCATAGGCGGCGTGATACCCCAATCAACGACAGTGAAGACGACGTGTTCAGCCACTCTCGAAAGCGGGTCGCACGTCTATACCGGGCGCATTATCGCGGTCAGCGGAGCGGCGGGTTTTCCGGCGATCGCCGCAGCCGTCGCCGTGTCAGCGCCTCTCACGGCAACCGGCGGAGCGACACCGGTCCCCACCCCGACCCCAGTCCCCACCCCAGTCCCCACTCCCGTCCCTGTTCCGACACCGACACCGACACCGACCCCCACACCAGTTCCGGTGAGCACGAACCCAT
>OCZT010000111.1_pt1 | contig 74066 bp, 27 predicted proteins | sample 1539031 | NCBI WGS metagenome assembly OCZT01 (sample SAMEA3539308, study PRJEB22396) | soil metagenome | biome: tundra; feature: field; material: soil | place: USA | collected 2010-05 | depth 0.15 m
ATCCTCGTGCTTTGCCGCATCCGCAGCCTGCACTTTGCCTTGAAGGTCGCTCTCTTCATCTGCTCGCCCGATACCAGTCCATCCTCTCAGTCTGGCCGCCAGGTCGCCGCAGGAGACGACAACATGGCTAAGTTCCCGTGCGCTCAGAATTCGATCGAAGGTCTCTATTCCTTCTTCGGGAGTCATCGCCAAGGCAAGCGGCCTGCTTTGCGGCTTGACCTCGCCGCGGATCCACCCCTCCCAGTTCACGACGATCCAGGGAACATTCCCTTCCCGATTCCGCTCGTGAGCAATGCCGTCCAGGAACGCATTGGCTGAGGCGTAAGCGGCGAAACCAAGCCCGCCCAGCACCGAAGACAAGCTGGAAGTGAGAAAACAGAAATCGAGAGGCCTGCTACGCAACACGCGCTCCAGAACGCAGGTTCCATGCACCTTGGCGCGGAACTGGCGTTCGCAGCCTTCTCGGTCCAAATCAGAGATGTCTGCAAAATCGCCGGGCGCAATCGCTCCAGCTGCATGGATGACCCCGTCGAGGGTGCCGAATTGCGCATCGATCGTATCCATCACCACCTGCATTTCGGACTGGCTGGCTACATCCGCTGCCAGCAAGAGGACTTCCGAACCACTACTCTCAATCTCGCGGATCGCGGCAATCTTTTCTTTGAGCGACTGATTTACTGGATCGCTGCATAGCACCTTCCACTCGTGCCGTGGAGGCAAGCCGGTGCGGCTGGTCAGCACTAGCCGAATCTTCCCGCTACGCGCGATCTGCTGGGCAATGAGAAGGCCGATGGCGCCCAACCCGCCCGTGATCAGGTACACGCCGTTTTCGCGGAAGCGGCTTTTTCCCGCGTCAGTTGGAATCGTCACCGGCTCGAAATGCTGTACCCATCGCTGCCCACCGCGCAGAGCCACCACGGGCTCGGATGACCCGGACGTCAGTTCTGCTTGGAGCCGAGCGACCGACGCCGCATCGACTCCACCCTCGCCCTGCGGAAGCGCGGCATCGATGTTGCGGCAATACAGATGCCCGTACTCTTGGCCGATCACCCGGCAAAGGCCGAGGATCGCGGCTTTCTCCGCGGAAACTGGTTCGCCGCCGCTCACGTCCTGCGTACGATTTGAAATCACGTCAATGGAAAGCGCCTTGGCCGGACAGGCTTTGACGAAAGCCTGAACCGAATAGAGAAGGCTGTAAAACCCTCTATCGAAGAGCGACTCCGAAACCGCAGGATCCGGTAGTTCCGGCCCATTGGTCACCGTAAAGAGATGCACCAGGTGCGTGGGAATGCGGTCGCAAGAAACGAGATCCTCGACAAGAGCTTCATAGTGGCTTCGATCGCCAGGATCGAGCACGTAGCGGCCTTTTGCTTCGCGCGCAAAGGAGCGTCCAGATCGAACCTGAACCACGTCCCCACCGCGCGCACTCAGTGCTTCCGCAAGCGCCGCGCCAACTCCGCGATCGTCGAGATAGAGCAGCCAGCGCTCTTTGCGTGCCTGCGCGACATCAAGTCGCGGAGCCCAAGCAGGAGCGGTCCGCCGCCAGGAGGGTACATAGAACCATTTCCCAACGTCCTGAATCTTTCCGCTCGCAGGCAAGGCCGCAGTTTTCGACAACTTGGGACGCTCTGCGCAGAAGCGGCGGCGTTCGAAGGGATAGGCGGGAAGTGCGACGCGCCGATTGGGCTCGCCTTCTTGGAACGATTGCCAGTCGACTTCGACACCGGAGGCCCACAAACGGCCGAGCACGGTGAGCACAGATTGCGCATCGGAGACCTGATCGTCAGGATGCGGCAACGAAGAGAGCAGGACGCGGGTATGACCCTTGGGAAGAAGACGCCGGACCAGTGACGTGAGCGTTCGGCCGGGCCCGACCTCTAGGAAGGCGTATTCCTGATCCTTCAACAATTCGGAAACTGAGTCAGAGAAAAGCACGGCGTTGCGCAAATGGCGCCCCCAGTAGGCGGGGTCGGCTGCTTGTTCTGGTGTGAGCCAGGTGCCGGTAAGGTTCGACTGAATGGGAATGTTCGGCGGCTGTAGCGTGATCGCGGCCATTCTGGAAACGAAGGGCTCCAGGATGCTGTCCATCATGGCGCAATGAAAGGCGTGCGAGGTGCGCAGGCGCTGGGACTCGATTCCCTTCTTCTTTAGCGTATCGGCGTAGCGATCGATGGCCTCGAACGGTCCAGAGACGACGGAGAGATCCGGAGAGTTGACGGTGGCCAAGGACAGGCCAGCTTCGAGTTGGCCGAGAGCGTCTCGGCCCAACGGCACCGAGAGCATGGCGCCGCGCGGGACGGACTGCATTAGCCTTCCCCGTTCCGCTACAAGGTCGAGGGCGTCATCGAGAGAAAAGACTCCGGCGAGGCAGGCGGCAACGTATTCTCCCAGACTGTGGCCGAGCAGCGCAGCGGGCTGCACGCCCCAATGCATCCAAAGCTTCGCGAGCGCATAGTCGACGGAGAAGATCGCTGGCTGAGCGAGGCGGGTCTGCTGCAATAGTTCTTCGGCTTCTGCGGCCTTGCCGGCTTCGGGATAAAGAACGGTACGGAGATCGAGCCGGAGAGAGATTCTGAGGCGGTCGCAGCAGTAATCGAGATGACCGCGAAAGACTGGCTCGGTGTCATAGAGCTCGCGCAGCATGCCGACGCTTTGCGAACCCTGCCCGGTGAGGAGAAAAATGATGGGGCGATTTTCCGACTTCTTTTCAGTAGCGGTTTGAGCGGTGAAGACGCGACGGCTATCGCGGCGAGAAAGCAACTGCGAAGCTTCGGCCGGGTCCGCTGAGACGAGCACGCGACGGTGCTGGAAATGCTTTCGGCCGGTTTGCAGAGTGTAAGCGGCACCGGCAAAATCGAGCTCAGGTTGACTGGCGAGCGCATTGGCTAGATTGTCGCTGGCTGCGCCCAATGCTTCGGAGCTTCGGGCAGAGAGGACGAGGAGCTGATGGCGCCGTCGCGAGGACTCTCTGGCGACAGAGGGCGCTTCTTCCAGGACCACATGCGCATTGGTACCGCCCATGCCAAAGGAGCTAACGCCGGCCCGGCGCGGCGTGTCGCCGCGCCTCCACTCCTCTAGTTTGCCGTTCACGTAGAAAGGACTGTGGGCAAAATCAATCTCAGGATTCGGACTCTCGAAATGCAGGCTGGGCGGAATTTTGCGGTGCTGCAAGGCCAGTACGGCCTTGATCAGGCCAGCCACTCCCGCGGCGGCGTTCAGGTGACCGACGTTGGTCTTCACAGATCCAAGCGCGCAGTATCCCGTCCGCGAGGTGCGCATCTGAAATGCACGGGAGAGCGCCGCGACCTCGATGGGATCACCGAGCGGCGTGCCCGTCCCGTGCGCTTCGACGTAACTCACGGTCTCGGGCTCGACGCCGGCGACCGCTTGCGCCATGGCAATCACCTCTGCCTGTCCTTCGACGCCCGGCGCAGTAAACCCGATCTTCTGCGAACCATCGTTGTTGATGGCCGCGCCTTTGATGACTGCCAGGATATGGTCGCAGTCTTGGATGGCGTCTTCCAGGCGCTTGAGGACAACAATGCCGACGCCCTCTCCATCCACCGTTCCATTTGCCTTGGAGTCGAAGGCGCGGCAGCGCCCATCGGGCGACAAGATCATCCCCGTCTGATAAAGGTAGCCGGCGGTTTGCGGAAAGGTAATCGACACTCCGCCCGCCAATGCCATATTGCACTGGTAATTGAGCAGCGCCTGATACGCGAAGTGAACCGCCACCAGGGAGGTCGAACAAGCCGTCTGCACGGCCACGCTCGGGCCCTTCAAGTTCAACTTATAAGAGACGCGGGTCGGCAAGAAATCCTTATCGCTGCCCAGCATGACCTGATAAGCGCCGACAGCATCGAACAGGGCCTGGTTGCCGAGAACATTCGACAAAAAATAGGTACTCATGGCGGTACCGGCGAAAACACCGACGGCGCCGCCGCAGCTTTCCGGAACATATCCGGCCGATTCGAACGCTTCCCAGGCACATTCGAGAAAAACCCGCTGCTGAGGATCCATGACTTCGGCTTCCCGGGGATTGATGCCGAAGAAGGCAGCGTCAAACATAAGAGCATCCGGCAAAGCGCCTTTCGCATTGACGTAGTTCGGATTAGCCGCCAGTTCCTGAGAGACGCCGGCTTCCCGCAGTTCCTCGACCGTAAACGACCGGATCGATTCGATCCCCTGACAGAGGTTCTGCCAAAATACATCGACATTGGGAGCACCGGGAAAGCGCCCAGCCATGCCGATAATCGCGACGCTTCCAGTGACTTCGCTATTGCTCTGTTCGCTCATGGCCGTATCTCTCCCCTGGCTCTCTGCTCCCGCATGCGGTTGATGGCAGCCTTTTGTCGATTGGCGAGTTGTTGAATGCGATCCCTCTCTGGGGAGATGTCTTCGACCATGGTCAAGTGCCGGGCGAGCGCATCGATCGTGGGACTGCGGAAGAGTTCGACGACGGCGATCTTGCGTCCGAACTCCAGTTCGAGCGCGCCCTGCACCTTGATCAGGAGCAGCGAGTGTCCGCCCAGATCGAAGAAGTTATCGTACTTGCCGACTTGATCGACGCGAAGAATCTCCCTCCAGATTGCGGCTATCCGGGCCTCGGTTTCAGTGCGTGGAGGCTCGAAAGCGGCAGCCATCTCCGATGGACGCGCGCTTTCAGGAGCAGGCAGAGCCTTGCGATCGACCTTGCCGCTTGGATTGAGCGGCACCGCTTGAAGAATTACAAACGACGACGGCACCATGTACTCCGGAAGCCGGCTGCGCAGAAGCTCTCGCAGTTCACCAACATCGATGGTGGCCTGCGCACGGGCCGCCAGATAGGCCACCAGCCGTATGTCGCCCGGAACGTCCTCGCGCGCGATTGTGACGGCCTGAGCGACGGAGGGATGCTCGGAAAGCACCGCTTCGATTTCGCCCAATTCAATGCGGTAGCCACGGATCTTGACCTGGTGATCGATGCGCCCGAGACACTCGATCTCACCGTTATTGCGGTAACGCGCCAGATCGCCAGTGCGGTACATCCGCTCCCCAGGGCCGCGGAAAGGATTGGGCACGAATTTCTCGTCCGTTAGTTTTGGCTGATTCAAATAGCCGCGCGCGAGGCCATCGCCGCCGATGTAGAGTTCTCCGGTGACACCGGCTGGAACGGGCTCTCCCTGCGCATCAAGGATGTAACACTGCGTGTTGGCGACCGGACGGCCAATCAAGATTGTGCCTGTCGCTTCGAGCACTTCGTATCCCGTCGACCAGATTGTCGTTTCGGTCGGCCCATAGAGATTCCAGACCTTCCCGGCGGCGGGCACGAGACGCGCCGCGACCTCGGCCGGCATCGCCTCTCCTGTACTGACCGCGTGCAAGGTCGGCTTACCGGTCCAGCCGGCTTCGAACAGGAGCCGCCAGGTGGATGGCGTGACCTGCAGGAAGGTAATGTCCCGCTGCTCAATGAGGGCGCACAAGGCCCGACCGTCGGCGGCTGTCTCGCGGCTGCCCATCACCATTTGGGCACCGGTGAGCAACGGCAGCCAGAGATCGGCGCCTGCGATATCGAACGAGATGGTGGCCAAAGCCAAGAGACGATCGTTCTCGCTCAACTGGAGCCATTCGCGCATGGACCAAAGCAGATTTGTGAGCGCGCGGCGGGAGATGAGAACGCCCTTCGGCTTACCGGTCGAGCCCGAGGTGTAGATCACATAAGCGAGGTGTTCAGGTCGTGCATCGTTCTCGAAGTCCTCGCCGGAGTTACGGCTAATCTCGACCCAGCCGCTATCCAACAGGACCAAATGCGCCGCAGCGTGATCAACGGTTCCAGCCAACGCTGCTTGTGTCAACAGAACCCGCGCGCCGGAATCCCGTATCATGTAAGCCTGGCGCTCGCGAGGATATCCGGGATCGATGGGCACATAAGCGCCGCCCGCTTTGAGGACGCCCAAAACGCCGATAACCATTTCGATAGAGCGCTCGACACAAACGGCGACCAACGAATCCGGGCCCACACCCAAGGTGCGCAGATGCTGCGCCAACTGATTAGCCCGGCGGTTAATTTCGTCGAATGTCATCTCCCGGTCTTCGAAGACGATGGCTATGGCCTGCGGCGTACGGCGAACCTGCTCCTCAATACCACGGGTAATATTGGCGGCGGAATAATCTCTCTCGTTGGCATTCCACTCAACCAGGATCTGCCTGCGTTCCGCCTCTGCCAGCATGGGCAGTTTTGAGATCTGGCGGTCGGGATCGGCGATAGCTGCCGAGAGCAGAGTTGCAAAATGGCCGGCCATTCGCGCGATCGTGCCCTCTTCAAAAAGATCGGTGCTGTATTCGAACAGGGCGGACAGTCCCTGGCCGGTCTCCTGAACCTGCAGAAACAGATCGAACTGGGCGGCATGACGCTCGGTCTCAAGCTGCTCGACCGTAAGGTTCTTGAGTGCCAGGGGCGCGGACGGTGCATTCTGCAACGCGAAGCAGACCTGAAAGATTGGATTGTGGCTTACGTCGCGCTCGGGCCGCAGCTCCTCGACGAGTTTCTCGAAGGGGATTTCCTGGTGCTCATAGGCTCCCAGGCAGTTTTCTCGGACACGCTTGATTACTTCGCGAAACGATATTTCTCCGGAGAGATCGGTCCGCATCACAAGGGTATTTACAAAGATTCCGATGAGGCCCTCGAGCTCGGGCCGATCTCTGCCGGCGATGGGCGAACCGACGAGGATGTCGGTGCGGCCGGTGTATCGAAACAGCAGCACATTGAAGGCTGCCAGCAAGGCCATGAACAGTGTGGCTCCCTCGCCCTGAGCCATGGTCAGGAGAGCTTTGCCAGTGGATGCTGGAATTTCAAATCGCCACTGCGCGCCACGGTGACTCTCAATCGAGGGCCGCGGATGGTCGGTGGGAAGTTCAAGAACCGCAGGAGCGCCCTGCAGGCGCTCGCGCCAGTACTTCAAGAGGGCTTCCAGGGCTTCGCCCTGAAGCCGATCGCGCTGCCACTCAGCGTAATCAGGATATTGAATGGGCAGTTCCGGCAAGGAGGAGGGGTGGCTTGAGTAGAGGTCGTCATACGCCTGTCCCAGTTCGCGGATGAAGATGCCGATGGACCAACCGTCGGTGACAATATGGTGCATGCTCAACATGAGGACATGCTGCTCGGGACCGGTTTTGTAAAGAGTGGCTCGGAACAGCGGACCGTGCACGAGATCGAAAGGCTTTCCCCCTTCGACGGAAGCAAGCCGCAGCGCTTCCTTTTCTCTGTCTTCTTGCGGCAAGCCGGAGAGATCTACAAGCAGGAGATCGAATGAGCAGGCTGACACGACAATCTGTTCCGGACCTTCAGCGCCTTTACGGAAGGTGGTGCGGAGAGCTTCATGACGGTCTACGACAACCTGCATTGCTTGTTGCAGAGAGTCAACGTTGAGTGGGCCCGACAAGCGCACCGCGCCTGCGAGGTTGTAGGCGAGCAGGCCGGGCTCCAACTGTTCCAGGAACCAGAGGCGTTGCTGAGCAAAGGAAAGCGGGAAAGAAAATTGATCGCCGGTCATGATTGCTTTGCTCCTGACAATTCGCGCGTTTCGGATTCATTCGAGTCTACCGAGTCTACGCGGCGGCTCTGGCGCGAGACGCGAGGAATGGAAGCAGAAACCGCCTCATTCGCGGGGCCGGTAGCTTTCGCCAGCTCCACGGCAACGGCCTTGGCAAGGGCGGCCACCGTGCGTCTCTCGAACAACTGGCGCACCGGCAGACTCACTCCGAGTGCGGCGCGGATGCGCGCCATGACCTGGGTCGCGAGCAAGGAGTGTCCGCCTGCTTCGAAGAAGTCATCCTGAATGCCGATGCGTTCAAGCTTGAGCACTTCAGCGAAGACAGCAGCCAGCTTCTCTTCTGTGGCGTTGCGCGGCGCCAGGTACTCGATTGCGCTGTCTCGCGCGCGCTCGGGCTTGGGCAGCGCTTTACGATCCACCTTGCCGCTTGGATTGAGCGGTATCTCGGCAAGGATCACAAACGCAGACGGCACCATGTATTCGGGAAGCCGGCTGCGCAGAGGCTCTCGCAGTTTGGCGACATCGATTGTGGCTTCTGGACGGGCCACGAGATAGGCCACAAGCCGCACGTCTCCGGGTTTTTCCTCGAGCGCGCAAACCACAGCCTGGCCGACAGCGGGTTGCTCGGCCAGCGCGGCTTCGATCTCGCCCAGTTCGATTCGGAATCCGCGTATCTTGACCTGGAAGTCGTTGCGGCCCAGGTACTCGATCGCGCCATCCGGCAACCAGCGCGCCAGATCGCCGGTCTTATACATCCGGCCACCGGAGATGAACGGGTCGGCGAGAAATCTATCCGCAGTGAGTTCGTCGCGTCCCCAATACCCGCGGCCCACCTGGACTCCGCCGATGTAGAGCTCCCCTGGTATGCCCATTGGTAGCGGCTCAAAATTTGCGTCCAGTATATACATGCTTGTGTTGGCCACGGGACGCCCGATGGGAACCAGCTTGCGCGCGCTGCCGCGCTGGCACGCCCAGTAGGTGACGTCGACGGCTGCCTCGGTCGGTCCGTAAAGGTTGTGGAGTTCAGAACCCATTACGGCGAAGAAGCGCTCCTGCAAATCAAAGGGAAGAGCTTCGCCGCTGCAGATCACACGTTTCAACGACGTGCACTCCGCAACCTTTTCGGCATCCATGAAGCTTCGCAACATGGAAGGAACGAAGTGCATGGTGGTGATGGCCTGCTCCTGAACCAGCCGGACCAGGTAGTCGGGATCCTTGTGTCCTTCAGGGATTGCGATGACGAGTACGGCTCCGGTGATGAGGGGCCAGAAGAACTCCCACACGGAGACATCGAAGCTGAAGGGGGTCTTCTGTAAAACGCGGTCGGACGGCGTCAGTTGGTACTCGTCCTGCGTCCAGAGCAGACGATTGCAGACGCCGCGGTGCTCGTTCATCGCGCCCTTGGGCCTGCCGGTGGAGCCGGAGGTGTAGATGACGTAGGCGAGGTTCTCGGGGCCTGCGCCTCCCTCGAGATTCTCGTCGCCTTCACGGGCGATCTGGTCCCACTCTGTATCGAGCAAAACAAGCCGGGAGCCGGTGTTCTTGAGCCCGTCAGCCAGTTTGGACTGGGTCAACAACACGGGTGCGCGGGAGTCCTCGATCATGTAAGTCTGGCGGTCCGCCGGATATCCCGGATCGACCGGAACGTAAGCGCCGCCGGCTTTGAGAATGCCGACCAGACCGACCACCATTTCAAAGGAGCGCTCAACGCTGATCGCGACCAGCGTATCGGGTCCAACGCCCAGCTTGCGCAGATAATGACCAAGCTGATTGGCGCGCCGATTCAGTTCGCCGTAACTCATTGGCCGACCCTCAAAAACGAGAGCGGTAGCATCGGGGGTGCGCTTGACCTGGTCTTCGATCATGCGATGAATCGGCGCGATGGGATATGGCTTCGCCGTCGCATTCCAATCCACCATGATCTGTTTTCGTTCGGCTTCGGTGAGCATGGGCAGATCCGAGAGCCGCTTGGATGGGTCGGCAATCGCAGCCGCAAGCAGGGTGACAAAATGCCCGGCCATGCGCTCGATTCGCTCGGGATCGAACAGGTCGGTGCTGTATTTGAGGCTGGCCGGCATGCTTGCGCCGGTGTCAAGAAGATCGAGATCGAGATCGAACTGCCCTTCCTGCTGATTCAGGGGGAAGGTCTCAAGCGGTAATGATCCGAGGCACATCTGGACCCGACTGCCGTCATCGGACATCGCACCGGTTGCGCCAATCTGCGTTGTCTTGACCATGTTCAGCATGACCTGGCATATCGGCGAGCGGCTGGTATCCCGCTCCGGCTGCAAACGTTTGACGAGCTCCGGGAAAGGAAAATCGCCGTAGCGCTGAGCCTCAATGACGATCTCGCGCATTGCGGCCAGATGCTGGCGGAAAGTTGCTCCATCATTGATGGGTGCGCAGAGCACAACTGGGTTGACGAAGTATCCGACTGTGCTTTCGAATTCCTGCCGGCCTCTTCCTGAGAGGGGCATCGCGATGGGGACCTGGGAAGCGCCCGAATAGCGGCAAAGCAGTGCATGATAGGCCGTTGCCAGAACCATGTAAGGCGTAGCGTTCTCGGCGCGGGCAAGGGTCCGGAGATCCTGGCACAGCTTAGCGGGCAGCTCAAAATAATGGGTCGCGCCGCGAAAGGTTTGAACGGTTGGCCGCGTGCGGTCGCCTGGCAGATCGACAGGTGTGAGTGATTTTGCGAGTTTGGAGCGCCAAACTTCCCAGGCCTGACGGCCTTCATCTGAGTTCACCATCTCCCGTTGCCACTTCACGAAATCGGCATACGATCCTTTCAGCGCAGGCAGCGATGCCGACGCGCCCTGATCGTAGAGGAGGGCCAGATCCGGCAGAATGACTCCCAACGACCAGGCGTCAAAGACGATGTGATGCGCGGTGATGAGCAGGACGTGGTCGGTTTCGCTCCGGTTGAACAGGAAGGCGCGGAAGAGTGGCCCCTTCGCCAGATCGAAGGGGCGGCGATAGGATTCGGTCACTTGCGCTTTCAGCTCTTGTTCACTCCAGTTGGAGGCGTCGAGAACCTGAAGGCACTCGGACGGAACAGGACCGACGCGCTGCTTCTGCTTTTCCTCCGAAGGCGGAAAGGTGCAGCGCAGTGCTGCGTGCCGCTCAAGGAGCTTTAAAAGCGCGGCTTCAAGGCGATCGCTATCGACGTGCGCGGGGATTCTGCCGCAGAAGGCGACGTTGTAGGAAACCACGTCGGGAGAAAGCTCGTTGAGGAAGAAGAGTGCCTCCTGCCCGAGGGAAAGCTCGATGGTTTCTCCCACGCCGGCGGCCTTCTGCCTGAGCAAGCGGGCGAGAAGCTCGCGCTTCGCGCTGGGGTCCAGCGCATCGAGCTGCTGGCGATCAATGGTCATGAGCTCTCTCCTCTTCGGTAAGCATCTCGTTGAGCATTCTGTCGACATCTTCTTCGGAGAGGCGGGCGAGCTGTTCGAGGATGCCGGCTTCGCGTGCCTTTTCGAGTGCCTCGATACTGTCGCCGTCCGTTTTCGTTTCGAGCTGTTCTTTTGAGCCTTCCTGCGAGGCCTTTGCCGCCGCAGCCTTCAGTTCGACTTCGAGCAGCTGGACAAGTTCGGCGGCGCTAGGGCCTTCGAGCAAACGCACCAGCGGCAGAGAGCAACCGACCTGGGCGACCAAGCGGTTGCGCAGTTCAGTGGCCATAAGCGAATCGAGCCCAAGGCGGCTGATTGCGATTTCGTCATCAAGGTCGCTTTCGGCCAGACCGAGCACGGTGGCGATGCATTGCCGCACCGCTTCGCGGATGAGATGGCGCTGCTCGTCCCCGCTTGCAGCAGCGATGGCCGCACGCAGATCCTGCAACCCGGCAAGATCCTGATCGGACGACGAATGGATGAGACGGTCGTAGAACGGTGACCGCACTTCTGACTGCGAGCCGATATTCCACTTCTCCCAATCCACGGGGAGGACGCCGGCTTGCGGAATCTTCTGCTGCGTAAAGATGCCGATGAGCTCGTAGCCGAGCTCCGATGGAATGGGCTTCAGGCCCCTGGCCTCAAGCGCCTCCAGCCCGCGCGCCGACACATCTTCGGCCATGCCCTCCGCCGACCAGAGCCCCCAGTTGATGGCCACGGCAACATCGCCCTGAGCCTTGCGGCGATGGGCGAGTCCGTCGAGAAATGCGTTGGCTGCCGCGTAACTGGCGACGAATGGAAAGTTGATCAAAGCGGTGGCGGAAGAGAACAGGACAAAGCAGTCGAGTTGTCTCCCAGCCGCCCATTTGTGCAGCAGCCATCCACCCAGAGATTTGCCGCCTGTCATTTCACGGAAGGGCTCGATGCCCGCTTCGCGTAACGGTTGATACCCCATGACGCCGGCGGCATGAATAATGCCTCGCACCTCGGGGCAGCCGTCCGCTTCAAGCTTGGCGAAGCCTGCGGTCAAAGATTCCTCGTTGCCGACGTCGACGCTTTCAACGTGCACCACAGCACCCATGGCTTCAAGGCGCCGCACTGCCGCAATCCTTCGGCCTGTGCGCGAATCCTGGGAGACGGAATCCCTTTCTTCGCGCGGCGGGAGAGGCGTCCGCCCAAAGAGGGCGAGATGGCGAGCCCCGCGACCGACCATCCAGGCAGCAAGGCCCAGTGCGATGCCGCCGAGTCCGCCAGTGATGACGTACGTTGCATCGGGCCGGCACTTGAAGTTACGCGCCGCAGGCGACAAGGAAACCCGTGACAGGCGTGCTGCAAGGAGTGCGCCGTTGCGGATCGCAAGTTGATCTTCCCTTCCCGACTTGCGCAGAACTGAGGCCAGCAGTGGGACCGGGGCTTCAGCTCCTGACTGGTTGGGCAGATCGACGATGCCGCCCCACATCGACGGGCACTCCGCGGCAAACGAGCGTGCCAGACCCCATACGGTTGCGTGGGCGGGATCGGCGGGAGCATCGACGGCGCCAATGCTCTGCGCTCCCCGAGTGATGACCCAGAGGCGCGGCGGGCTGATTTCGTTTCGTCCCGCAAGCTCCTTCATGCAAAGCAGCGCGCTTTCCGCGCCGGTCGTGAGTGCCTGCCCTACTTGGTGAGCGTTCGCGTCCTCAGCGATGTTGCCGTCGAGAGACCAGAGATGCACGACACCATCGAACTTGCCGGTGTCCTTCTCTTGGGAAGCAAGCGCGAGCCGCAGTTCGTCAAGAGAAGCAGTTCCTTCTGCCGCACCGTTGTCGCACTGCTCACCGCGACCGATGAGTGTCACCTGATCGCCCTCAGCCTCGAGTGACCGAGCCAGCGCGTCTCCTACGCCTTGCCGATCCGACAATATCAGCCAGCGGCGTGTTTTCGTCGAAGCCTCGGCGTGAGCGGCTGCCTCGGCCACATGTTCGAACTGCACCGAGTAAACCCACTCGGCAGCCTGGACCACGGGCGAAGACTCGTCGAGATACCACAAGCGCGCTCCCTCGAGATCGGAAACGACGTTCAGATTCTCATCGATCACGCGCAGGTCGGCCTGGAGCAGATTCGAAGACTCGCTGTCCTCGTCACGCAGCCGCGCATGGACCCAGAACTGGTCTCCACGCAGAGGCGCGTAGAGCCTGATCTGGTCGATGCTGCCGCCGATCATGGCGCCGCCTCTGCGACCCTCGGTCTTCTCAAGCGGAATGGTGCCGGCCATCGATTGCCCGCAAGGATCAGCAACGGCGGGATGCCACTCATACCGCTCCATGTGTTCGCGAACGGCGTCGGGCACCCGGATGAGACCGAGCACTTCGCGATCTCCGCGCCAGATGCGCTGCAACCCCTGGAATGTCGGGCCCCATTGATTGCCACGCTCGGCCAGTTTGCTATAAAAGACCGCGCCCTCGACTTCTTCATGGCAGCGCGCTTGAATCGCGGCTATGCTTTCCTGAGTGACTACGGAGTCAGCCGGCGTGGAGATGCTTTCGAGATTTCCTCTGGCATGCGCGGCCCATTCCACGTTGCCGTCCACTTCCGCGGCGCCTTGGATGGCGTGGCTGAAGATGGCGAACTGATAGCTCCCTTCCCCTGTCTTCTCCAGCCGGACCTGCACCCTTACACTCTTGCCTAGCTCGAGCAACAGTGGCGACTCGTATTCCATGTTCTCGATAGCGATCGGCGTTCTACCGTAGGCAACGCGTTTGGCCGCCAGACCGAGTTCCGCATAAGCAGCGCCTGGAAAAACGATGCGGCCTTGGACACGGTGATCCATCAGGAAAGGAAAACGCTCGAGCGAGAACTCTCCTTCGAAGAGATGCGCATTGGGTTCCTGAGCCAATGCAACATGCACATCGAAGAAGGGATGAATTCCACTTTCCCCATGGCCTCGAAGGCTCGCTCTCGTCAGCGCGCTTTGCGGTTCTGTCCAGTAGCGCGTCTGCTCAAAGGGATAGGTTGGAAGCGCAAGACGCCGTCTTGATTGCCCCGCGTGAACTTTCTCCCAGTCAATCTCGATGCCTGCCGCGAAGGCCATCGCCATGGCATCGGCGATCTGCTGGCAGTCTTCTTTCTTGCGTCGGCTGGAGGGGATCCACGCATGGTCGGTGTCTTTCAGACTTTCGCGAGCCATGCCGATTAGCGTAGGGGCAGGTCCCACTTCCAGAAATACACCGACTCGCTTGGCCGCTTCAGTCACGCTGTCGGCGAACCGGACGCAGGAGCGAACGTGCTTGCGCCAGTATTCCGGGGTCGTGATTTCGGCGGGATCCGCGATTTGTCCGGTAACGTTGGAGACGATGGGGAGCTTGGGACGCGAGTAGGTCACCTGTCGCGCGACGCGCTCGAACTCGTCGAGCATCGGTTCGATCAGCGGAGAATGGAATGCGTGCGAGACGACGAGGCGCTTCGCCTCAATTCCCTGCTCGCCGAGAGTGGCAAGAATGCTGGCGACAGAGGCCTCGGCACCGGAGATGACAACCGCGGAGGGTGCATTCAGCGCGGCGATTGAGACGGTGTCCTGATATGGATCGATGGCTTGCCGCACCACTTCCTCGGTGGCGTAGACGGCGGCCATGGCGCCTCCCCTGGGCAACGCCTGCATGAGACGACCACGGGCGGCAACCAGCTTGAGCACGTCTTCAAGAGAGAAGACGCCAGCGATGTGCGCAGCTACATATTCGCCGAGGCTGTGCCCGAGAACAAGATCAGGAACCACGCCCCACGACTTCCACAATTCGGACATTGCATATTCGAAGGCAAACAGCGCCACTTGCGTATATGCGGTTTCATCGATTGGGGATTCCGATCCCTCTTCCGGATAAAGGACCGAGATGAGGCTGCGGTCCATTTGCCCGCCGAGAATCCGGTCACACTTCTCGATGGCTACACGAAATACCGGCGATGCGGCAAAGAGCCCGCGTCCCATCCCTGCATATTGGGCCCCCTGGCCAGTAAACAGGAAAGCCACCTTGGCAGGCGAAGCACAGACTCCTCGATGTACAAGACTGCGACTGGCAGGAGCGGCAAAGCGCTGCAGAGCCTCAGCTCCCGACGATGCGGCGACGGCGAGGCGATGCGGAAGGCGCGATCGGCCTGTGTTGGTGGTGAAACAGACATCCGGCCAATTGATCTCAGGTTGATCTGTCAGGAACTGTGTGTACCGGTCGACAAGAGCGCGCAACGCGGGCTCGCTCTTCGCGGAAAGCGTCAGGACAGGCGGCACAGGAAGAGGAGCGGAGGCGGGAATGTCAACCGAGGGCGCCTGCTCGAGCACAATGTGCACATTGGTTCCGCTAAAGCCGAACGAGCTTACTCCAGCACGGCGCGACCTTCCATCCGTCTGCCAAGGAAGCATCTCGGTGGGCACGACAACCTTGAGCCGCCGCAGGGTGATGCGGGGGTTCATGGTGTTGAAGTGAAGATTGGCGGGAATCTCGCGGTGTTCAAGCGCCAGGATCACCTTCATCAGGCTGGCAATGCCGGCGGCCGATTCGAGATGGCCGATATTGCTTTTGACCGACCCGACAATCAAGGCTTTTTCAGGATCGCGGCCCTCGCTCATCACGGCATCGATCGCCTCCAGTTCAATCGGATCTCCAAGCGAGGTGCCGGTACCGTGCGCCTCGATGTAGTCGATGTCGTTTGGCTTGAGCGAAGAGTTGGCTAGAGCCTGCTTGATCACCGCCTGCTGCGCAATGCCATTAGGCACCGTAAGTCCGCCGGAGGCGCCGTCGTGGTTGGCAGCGGAGCCGCGGATAACCGCCAGGATCGGATCCCGATCGGCTAAGGCTTGCGAGAGCCGCTTCAGGGCCAACACGCCGCAGCCTTCGGCGCGGACAAACCCATCTGCGGAGGCATCGAAGGCCTTGCAATGGCCGTCGGGCGCCATCATGCCGCCCTTTGCCAGGCAGTAAAATGTGTCCGGAATGAGCATCGCGTTCACTCCGCCGGCCAAAGCCATATCGCATTCGCGCTGACGAAGGCTCTGGCACGCCAGATGGACCGCTGTGAGCGAAGAGGAGCAAGCCGTATCGACTGACATCGCAGGGCCGCGCAGGCCGAGCATGTAGGAGATTCTGCCGGCGGCAACGCTGTTTCCGTTGCCCGTCGCATAGTAGATATCGAACCGGTTGGGGTCGCCCTCCCGAACGATCTGTGCATAATCGGAGGCGGTGATCCCGATGAAGACGCCGGTTTCGCTTCCGACCAACCGGTCTGGCGCGTAGCCGGCGCGTTCGACGGCTTCCCAACTCACTTCCAAAAGAATGCGCTGCTGCGGGTCCATCGTGAGCACCTCGCGCGGCGCAATGCCGAACAAGCCGGGGTCAAAACCATCAATGCCGTCGATGAATCCACCGTAGGGCCGAGGCGTTTTGGAAGCTGCCCCCGAACCGGAACGAGGCGCCGACGCACTATCCCAGCGACCGGCGGGAGGCTCTTGAATGGCATCGCGGCGATCGCACAGGAGTTGCCAGAACTCCTCAGGGGAGTTGGCTCCGCCGGGGAAGCGGCAACTCATTCCGATGACCGCGATGGGCTCAGTGCGCGCACGTTCGACGGCATCGAGCTTCCCCTGCATTCGTTCGACGGTCTCAAGGGCCGAACGAAGAAGGGCGCTATGATCGGGCGTGTTCCTCGGTTCCTTGTTATCCATGGAAATCCACTTCTCCCTTTGTCATTCCGAATCTCTCCTAGGACTCCACACCTGCAAGCTGCGCCAGTCTCTTGCGCAACCGTTCGGCCAGTTCGTCTTCTGACATCTCGCCCACCGCAACCCCGTTTGCGTCGGGGTCTGTTTGAATAGAAGGATCAGGTTCGGCTATCGCGTGCTCTTCGACGGCGGCTGGAAACATATCTTGCGCCAGGAACCCGGTAAGCGCGGCAATGCTTGGATAGTTGAAGGCCAGTGTCGATGGGAGAGAATGCCCCGCACCGTTGGCAAGCCTTGTCTTGAGATCGATGGACATCAACGAATCGAGGCCCATTTCAAACAGCCCCTTGCGGGCATCGATGGACTCGGGATTCCGGACGCCAAGCACGCGGGCGACTGCGCTGCGGACAAAGGCCTCGAGGATGCCCAGCCGTTCGCTCTCTGAAGCGGCCGACAACCGGGCGCGCAGATCTCCCGCGCCAGCGTTGCCCGCTGAAGCCGGCGCACCCTTGGCTGCAGAGGTGAGGCCTTGGATTAGGGGTCGAGGACGCTCGGATTCGTGCAGCGACCGCAAGTTCTCCCAGTGGATGGCCGCGATGGCCGCCTGAGGCAATCCAGCGGCAACGACGGATTCCATTGTGGCAAGTGCCTTTGGCGGGTCCAGAGGATAGACCGAAGCGTTTTCAGTCCGCGCCAACCGCCGAATCTCTCCGGAGGACGACCTCATCTCATCCCATGCGCCCCAGTCGATGGTTGTGACCGGCAGGCCGGAGCGGCGGCAATTGTGGGCCAGGGCGTCGAGGTACTCACTGGCTGCCGCGTAGTGTCCTCCGCCCCTCAAACCGAGCAGCGCCGCCATCGAAGAGAAGAACACGATGAATTCAACAGGCTGGCCGGCGGCGAAATCCAGCAGGTTCCGCGTACCATCGACCTTGACGGAGAGCATCTCGCTCAGCGCTTTTTGGTCGAGTTCGCGCACGCCGCGCTCTTCGGGGGCCGCGACCGCTGCATGGACCAATCCCCGTAGTTCCGGCCACTCTCGCCCGAAGGACGCAAACATATTCTCAACGCTGGAACGGTCTGCCAGGTCGGCAGCAACAATCTCAATCCTCGCCCCCATTGCTTCCAGAGCATTCACCGCCGCAACCGAGCGGCCGTTGGCGCTGGCGAGATCGATATCGGCCCACAAGGAGCGATTCGGCAATCCGCGCCTGCCCACCAGCACAACGTGCCGCGCGCCACGCTCCACCAGCCACCTGGCAACCTTCACGCCGACGGCGCCCAAGCCACCTGTGACCAGGTATGATCCTTCCAACCCGATGTCCACTCGGCCGGCAGCCTTCGGCGAGAGACGCGTCAATCGCGCGGCAAGACGCACTCCATCGCGGATCGCAACTTGGTCCTCGCCGTCTGCACAGGCCGCACTCGCGAGAATCCAGGCGGCCTGCTCTTCCGGCTTTTTCTCCGGATCGAGGTCGATGAGGCCACCCCAAAGAGCGGACTCTTCCAGAGCCGCCGCGCGACCCAGGCCCCACAGTGCCGATTGCGCGCAAGCCAGCGGACGGCCGGTGTTTCCAATGGCCTGAGCACCCTGAGTGACCAGCCAGATTCTGGCTCCGGTTTTCGCGGCGGCCGCGCCCTCAACAAGCCGGGAGAGGCTCAAGCAAACTTCTGTGACCGCTTGGACTGCGCCGCCGTCAGCGGAGAACGTTGTGCCGTCCATTCCCCAAAGAAATGCAATCTCGCTCGGTGAGCCACCGGAGGCTTCCCGGATCGCGCGTTCGAAATCCTGCGCACTGCGCGGGTTCACCGTGAAGTGGTTGCCTTGCGCCGAATAGGCTTGGCCGGGCGCAACCGTCGCGCGCACCTGGTCACGCTGGCGGAGAGAATCGGAGATCGCCTTGCCGGCATCGTCCGCTCCGGCGAATACGATCCAGCTCGCGGATGTGGATGAAGGTGTGGCCGCGGACTGCGCGCTTGCGGAGTCGGGCTGAGCTGCCGTGCGCTCCCACTGCAACTGATAAAGCCAATCCCCTTCCAGGCGCTCTTCGGGTTGCGCGGCTGCTTTTGTCAACTTACTGGCCTGCTTGAAGTGAAGCCCATTCAGGATCGCGACCGGTTTACCTGTTTCGCCGTAGAGGAACAGATCACCTGTGCGGCTCTTCGCGGGACCGTCTTCGGACGATGTCAACCTGGCATAGCTCCAGAGCTTGTCGCCCGGCTGCTCCTGAACGATCACGCGATCGACGCCGGCCAGGAAAAAGCTGCCTTCCGGCGCTCCATCGTTCTGGGCCGAAAGCATGACGGCAAAGGAGAGCAGCGCCGCATCCATGGCAACGGGATCGAAAAGAAAGTCGGAGCCTTTCTGCGCCTGCTCTGCTCCGAGTGAAAGATGCGTCAGGACCTCAGAGCTTCCCTTCCAGGCGCCATCGACAAAGTCCAGGGCTGGAATCTCGACCGCCAGCATTTGAAGCTGCTCTCGGAGCGAATCCAGAGAAGCCGGCTCCGCGCAACGCTCCCGTACTTGCTCCAACTCCAGATCGCAAGGCAGCATCTCCGGTGCAGGACGCAGACGGGCGACGGCATGCGTTCGCCACTTTCCGGAATCGCCGCTGATGGCGGGGCTGCATAGTTGGAATGTGCTTGTCTCGTCGGCATCCTTGGTAACAACAGCCTGAATGGTTTGTTCGCTGTTGTCGAAGAGCAGTGCTTCCTTGAGGACCAGGTCTTCGAGTTGGTATTTGCCGACGCCAAGTGCCTGGGACGCGGCCGCCAATGCCATCTCGAAGTACACAGGACCGGGCACAACCTCAGTCTGCCCGATCTTGTGCGCGCCCAGGCCGGGAATGCGCATTCGATCCACGGTGGTCTCGAAGGTCGGAATCGGATGGTCGAGGCGCACGCCGAGAAGCCGATGCACGGCCGCACCTGCGCGTACCGCCCTGATTCGTGCCGTTTGCTCGCGCTCCGGTTCCAGAATCCAATAGCTTTGGCGTTCGAAGGCGTATGTAGGAAGGGCGACGCGCTGGCGCTGGTAGGATCGATGGAATGCTTCCCAGTCGATGGCGACCCCGGCGGTGTAGAGGCCGCACAAAGCCTCGTGGATCTGGTCCCAATCTTCGCGGCTCGGGCGCAGCGTGGCGAGCCAGGTGCCTTGGGAATAGCAGTGACGGCCGTTGCCGCCAAGAACGGGAGCGGGCCCGGTATCGAGGAACACGTTGTAGTGAAGCTCGCGAAGGGTTTCGACGGCAGCCACGAAGCGCACCGGTTCGACCACCTGACGCCCCCAATAATCGGGGTCCAGCGTCTCGCCCGCGGGCAAGAGTTTACCGGTGAGAGTGGAGACGAACTGCAGTTGCGGCATCCGATACTGGACCTGGCCGGCGGCGAGCACCAGTTCCTCCACCATAGGCTGCATCTCTCTGGAATGGTAGCCGTGGTAGGCGCGCAGCCACTCCACCTTAATGCCTTGTGTTTCGAGGGATCTGAAAGCCGCCTCGATGCCGGCATGCGGGCCGGAGATCACCGTCTGCTCCGGATGATTCATTGCGCAGATTGAAACCTTTTGGCCAAGTTTCGCAATCTTTTCGGCAACCCACTGTTCCGGTGCGTACACGGCGACCATGGCGCCATTTGGCGGCAACTCCTGCATTAAGCGTCCGCGTGTGGCTACCAGGCGAATCGCTTCCACGGGGTCGCAGATGCCGGCCACACAGGCGGCCCCAAACTCTCCCAGGCTGTGCCCTACAACAATCGATGGCGTTACACCCCAGGAGCGCCACATCTCGCTGACCGCATACTCCACGGCAAAGTTGGCAGGCTGCGCGTATTCGGGATCATGGATCGCAGTTTCTTCGCTTCCGGAGAAGATTACGTCCAGCAGCGGCCTCTTCAGCACTCCATCGAGAGCATGGGCACACTTGTCCAAAGCGGCCCGGAATACCGGCTCCGAGTTGTAGAGTTTCCGCGTCATTCCGGGAAACTGCGCACCCTGCCCGGGAAAGAGAAATACGACTTCGGTTGCAGCAGATCCCTGCACCTGCCCGGTGACAACGCCCGGCGCCATCTCTCCTTCCACATAGGCTTCCAATTGCTCCACGAGTTCTTCGCGCGAGTGACTCACGCAGGCGAAGCGATGAGCGAAGTGCGTCCGGCCTGCATTGGCCGTGAAGCAGGCATTCGCCAACGAGGATTCTGTTCGCAGTGCTGCGAGATGGCGCTTCACATTCTCGAGCAGCGCAGCCTCGCTCTTGGCCGAAACGGTGTAGATATGTGCAGGGCGATCCTGCTGTTGGCCAGAGTGTTGATTGGGGGAGGCCTGTTGCGGCGCCTCCTCGAGAACGGCATGAACATTCGTTCCGCTGAATCCGAAGGAGCTGACGCCGGCCAAGCGCCGACGCGAGCCGCGCTTCCAAGGCTTTGACTCGGCGGCCACGCGGACGACCGGATACTGATCCCAGGGAATATGCGGGGACGGATTTTTGAAATGCAGCGAGGGCGGAATCTCCTCGTTTCGCAGAGCCAGAACCGTCTTGATGAGCCCGGCGATTCCGGCGGCCGTTTCGAGATGGCCGAGATTGGTTTTTACCGATCCAATGTTGAGGGGCTTGAGAGAATCCCTTTTCGGAGAGAACACTTTTCCAAGGGCGCGCACCTCAATGGGGTCTCCAAGGGAGGTGCCGGTTCCATGGGTCTCAATATAGTCGACGGCCGCAGGTTCGACGCCCGAGGCCGTAAGCGCAGCCTGGATCACGGCCTCCTGGGAAGGACCGTTCGGCGCCGTCAGTCCGCTGCTTCTGCCATCCTGATTCACTGCCGTGCCGCTAACCAACGCCAGGATGCAGTCGCGGTTGGCCACGGCGTCCGAGAGCCGTTTGAGCACCACGACGCCGCAGCCTTCGCTGCGAACGAATCCATCGCCGGAGGCATCGAAGGCCTTGCACCGGCCGTCTGGCGCCAGCATCTGCGAACGCGAAAGCGAAATCGAAACCTCAGGCTTGAGAATGAGGTTGACGCCCGCGGCAATGGCGATTTTGGATTCCTTAGTCCGAAGGCTCTGGCAGGCAAGATGCAATGCCACGAGAGACGAGGAGCACGCAGTGTCGATCGACATGCTGGGTCCGCGCAGGCCGAGGATATACGAGATGCGCCCCGACGCCGTGGAATGCGCACCGCCGGTAGCCGTATACATGTCGAGCTCTTTGGGGTCGCACTCGAGCATTCCATGCAGGTAGTCGCTGCCGGCAATTCCGACAAAAACTCCGGTCTGCGTTTCGGACAGCATTTCCGGCGACTGGCCTGCATCTTCGAGAGCCTCCCAGACGACTTCCAGAAGCAGACGCTGCTGCGGATCCATGCTGGTGGCTTCGCGCGGCGAAATTCCGAAGAAAGCAGGGTCGAACCGGTCTACATCTTTTAAAAAGCCGCCGTACCGCGAGCTGATTTTTCCAGGCTTTCCGGGCTCAGGATCGTAGATGGAATCCAGATCCCATCTTTCCGGCGGCACCTCAGAGATCGCGTCCACACCGTCGTGCAAGAGGCGCCAGAACTCTGCCGGGCTGTCGGCTCCGCCTGGGAAGCGGCATCCCATCCCCACAATGGCAATAGGCTCGCGCCGCTCCTGCTCGAGCGAATCGAAACGCTCTTTGAGATCGTTCGCCAGCAGAGCGAGTTTTTTAGGAGAGAGGTTGGAAATCCTCTCAAGAAAATCAGCCATTCCGATCCACCCGTTTTCTATTGCAATTGATCCGGTAATACAACCGGATGCACTTACTGATGGTTCTCGTTCACCCCTGTAAGATCGCTGCGCCGTTGTTGCTGCGCATAAAGTCTTCGTCCAGGCTTAACTGGCGGAAGACGGACTCAACAATCTGCTTTTGCGCAGACTGAATAAAGAAATGGTCTCCGGGAAAAATCTCCGTTTGGAAACGATGGTTCGTATGCTGGCGCCAGGCGACCAGTTCCTCGAAGCGCGCCTCGGTGTCGTCCTCTCCTCCGAAGACGGTGATCGGGCACTCCAGAGCAGCGTCGGGCGCATACTCGTAGGTCTCTACCATCTCCACATCTGCACGCACCATGGGCAGCAGAAGCTCCATCAACTCCGGCTCGCGCAAGACGCTGGCGGGAATTCCATTAAATCGGCGGAGCATCTCGGTGATGAACTGCTCGTTCGGCAAAGGATACATGTGCGGCCGGGGGTCGATCAGTTGTGGAGCGCGGCGCCCGGAAGCAAAGAAATGAACTGGCTCGGGACGATTTTGGCGGCGCGTGGTGCGGGCAAGCTCGAAGCAGATCAGCGCTCCCATGCTGTGGCCGTACAAGGCATAGGGTACATCCAGATACGGTTGAAGAACGTCCGCGGCTTCCTGGACGGCTTCTGACAATCGCGTGAAGGGGCGATCTTTGGGACGGTTTTCGCGGCCTGGCAATTGCAGAGCGCACATTTCAACGTTAGGTAGCATGAGCTGCGGCCACTCGCGATAGACGGAGGCGCCTCTGCCTGCAAAAGGAACGCAGATGAGCCGGAATTGCGGCGACTCGAGCGGCCTGGGGCAAAAGATCCACGGATTTTTAGGCTGCATATTTCTCCCCTTCAACGGTGGGTCTTGAATTGCCGGCGGCCAGCTCCAATTTTGTGTTCAACTCACGCACGTTAGCTTTTCTCCCGGCTGTAAATGCGATCCGTCTCCTCGTCAGAAAGCCCCTCGATTCGGTCCAGCAGATCGGATAGGTCTTCCTCCTTCTGCGGCGGTTCGGGCGCTGAGTCGACGGGCGCTTCCCAGTTAAGTACATCTTTTGCCAGGTACTCTGCCAATACCGTGATGGTGGGATAGTCAAAGACCAGGGTGGCAGGCAGGCTGCGCGTGAGGTTGAGCTCCGCGCTCACCACGCTCCTGAACTCGACCGACATCAGCGAATCGAAACCAAGTTCGCTGAGCGGTTGCTTGTAATCGACCACCTGAGTGGAATCGAGGCCAAGCACCTTCAATGCATGGTCGCGAAGCATCTCCATCAGGGCTTTTCGGCGCTGCCCCGGCGGGATCTGATTCAGCTTAGTCAGGAAGTTCCTGGGCGCCTCGGCCTTCGGCTTTTCGCTGGGGGCGGCCTTTCCGATCTTTGGGCGCAATCCCGCGAACAGCCCAGGATTGTATCCCCTGGGAAGAGAATCCAGGTAGCGCTGCCAATCCATCAACAGGACACCGACCTGCGAGCGATCCTGCCCCATCAAGGCCTGCAGCACACGCATTCCCGGTTGCGGTTCGAGAGACTGAACGCCTTTACCGGGAAGACGCTGGCTTACGATGCCGCGCGTCGCCGCACCTGTCTCCGCCCACGGTCCCCAGTTCACGCTTAAGGCCGGCAATCCGAGGGAGCGCCGGTAGTGAGCCAGAGCATCTTCAAAAGCGCAGGCAGCAACGTGGTTAGCTTGGCCGGCTGAACCAAGCAACGATACCGCCGAGGAGAACAGGACAAAGAAATCCAAATCCAGATCTTTAGTAAGTTCATGAAGCTGCCAGGAGCCGGCGACCTTGGGGCGAAGTACCTTTTGGAAGCGCTCGCCGTTCTGGTGAAGAAGCGATGCGTCGTCAGTGACACCAGCCGAGTGCACCACACCGCGCAAGGCGGGCAATGCATGGCCGAACTTTGAGAAGACCTCCTCAAGATGTTGGCGGTCCGCGACGTCACCCTGCGCAACAACGACTTCTACGCCTTGCTGCTCAAGGGTGTGAATCGCTTTCAGCGTGCTTTCGGAAGGCTTGCTTCGCCCGGTGAGCACAAGGTTGCGCGCACCACGCTCGACCATCCACTGCGCGACCAGCAGTCCAAGGCCAGAGAGACCTCCGGTGATCAGATAGCTTCCGTCCGCGACCAAGGCGGGCATTTCGCCAATGGCGGCTTCGACACCGGCGGCTTGAGGAAGAACTCCATCCTGCGTGATGGCGATTTTGCCGATGTGCCGCGCGAGCGCCATGAAGCGGAAGGCGTCGGACACCTGGTTCATGGAAAACACCGTGACCGGCAAGGGGCGCAAAGTGCCTTCTGAGAATTCCTTCAGCAGCAGTTGCAGCAGTTCGCGGAGAAGTCCGGGATTCTGCTGGAATGAAGCGGCAAGGTTGATGGGGTAGTACGCGATGTTCTTATTCAGCGCGGCGACGCGGGTCTCGTCCCAGATGCCGGTCATGCCGATTTCGAGGAACCGGCCATTCGTCGCCAGCGCAGCCATGCTTTTTTCGATGAACTCTCCCGCCAGGGAATTCAGGACGAGGTCCACTCCTCTTCCCTGAGTGATCTGCGTGATCTCGTCGGCAAAGGCGAGTGAGCGCGAGTCCAGGACGTGGGCCACGCCGAGAGACTTGAGATAGTCGCGCTTCTCCGGACTGCCCGCGGTAGCAAAAATCTCAGCACCAGCGCGCTGCGCCAGTTGTACCGCGGCTAACCCGACGCCTCCGGCGCCGGCATGAATCAGAATCCGATCACCGGCTGCGATTTTGCCCAGCGTGCAAAGCGCGTAGTACGCCGTCACGAATGCGCTGGGAATCGTCGCCGCGTCTGAATCGCTGAGAGAATCCGGGATCCCGAGGACGTGTTCGCCGGGCAGAGTCATGTGGGAAGCGAAACCGCCCGGTCCCATGACCATCACTCTTTGCCCCAATTGAAGATCGCGAACGCCTTCACCCAGAGCCGCAATGGTGCCCATGCACTCATAGCCGAAGATGTCGGATTTCCCTGGGTAGCGTCCAAGGGCCATCAAGACATCGCGGAAGTTCAAGCCGGTTGCGAGCACCGCAACCTCTACTTCGCCAGGGCCAGGAGCAACGCGTACCAGAGGTTGTAGAACGAGATTGTCGAGTACACCCGGCGAGGTGCTGCGCATCTGGTACGGAGCCAGCTTGCCTGCAGCGCGCTTCTCTCGCGCATCGGCAGCGGCCTTGAGATGCGCCAGGCGCGCAATCTGGCGGCGGCCGCCACGATATGCAATCAGAGGCTCGTCTTTCCCAGACTGAATTGTTTCGCCGAGCCGGCGCGCCTCATCAGCGGGTCTCTCGGGATCAAGATCGATCCTGAAGCAGCGAAGCTCGGGGTGCTCCAGCGCGATGGTTCCCGCGATCGCGGAGATAGAGGCTTGCGCCAAAGTGGCTCGTTCGTCGGCGAGGCCAACAGAGTACGCGCCGCGCGTGACGATCCACAAGCTCTTCGCCTTCGGATTGCCGTCCGAAACCATCTCCTTCACAAGATGGAGGAGGCTTTCGCATCCTCTTTGAACTGCCTCGCTAAACTGCAGGCCGCCCGCGCCTTCGAGAGTTGCGGCATCGAGGGGCCAGAGGTAGACCACGCCTTCAAGAGGAGATTCCGCCGCTCCCACAGACTCCTGGAATAAGCGGCGGAACTGATCGGCGTTGGTAGCCTGCATGCGGAAATTCGCACCAATCGATTCAAACCGATCTCCGGGCACGACAGTGAAGCTATGCCCGGAAGCAGGCAGCAACTCAACCAGACTCTGGCCAACTCCTTCTTGATCGGTGAAGATCATCCAGCGCCCGCCCGCCGCGGCTTCGGATAGAATATCTTCGTTATTACCATCGGCAAGCCTGGGGCTGCGGGAAAGCATCAGCGATTGCTGGGAGAGAACGCTGCCGGATTCGACTTCCGGACTGGCGAGGAACTCGGTGAATCCCGCTTCGGTGAGCAGTGCATGCCAAGTCTCAGCGGAAACGAGGGCGTGGGAGTTGCGTACGTCAGTGTCAGTGAACTTCCACCAGCCTTCTGTTAGCCCAACAATGAGGTCGCCAAAACGAAGCGGCCGCGTCCCCTCCGACAGGAGGAGCATGCCTTCAGAAGCCATCAACTTGCTGACGTTGGCGATCGTGTGCCGCAGGTCTTCTGTTGCGTGCAGCACGTTGGCCGCAATCACAAGGTCGTAGGCGTGCGGCTCGAAGCTCTGAGCAAGGGGATCTTTTTCGATGTCCAGGATCTGGTACTTCACAAAGGGATAAGCCTTGAATTTTTCCTGCGCACGGGAGGCAAACAACGGCGTGACGTCGGTAAACACGTATTCCACGCGCCGTTCGGTAAGCCGCGGCAGCACTGAATTCGTGGTGCTTCCGGTACCGCCGCCGATCTCAAGAATCCTGACCGGCCGGTCCGAAGGGATCCCGGCAAGAAGAGACTGAACTGCATCCGCGATCAGCCCGTGGTAGAAGCGCGAGAACGGTGAATCACGGTAAAGTTTCTCGATGTCTTCAGCCGATCCGTCGGGGAACAACAAGTCCAGCGGGTCGCTTTCGCCCCGGATCACCTGGGCCAAGTGCTGGCCACAGCGGGAGGTCATCTTCAGTTCCGCCGAGCAGCTGGGATATCGCTGCATCAGCTCTTGCGGCGAAATCTCATCCTTCGTGACTTCGGGAAGCCGGCGGACCTGCCATATGTCCGCCACGCGCTGGAGGGTCTCGTCCTCTTCAAGCATTTCGAGCATTCTCGCGAACAGTCTGAGGTACTTCGGAGGCACCTCGAGGTCGGTGGCCTTGGAGAGGGTGGTGAATTGTTCGCCCCTCTGCATCGCCCAGCCCAACTGTGTGAACGCGCGGCAAACGTATTGAAGGCTCAGACTCTCGATCTTCGGAAACATCTCCGCAAACTCAACAAGTCCTGCATCGTCCTGGTGTGAGCTGCTGTAGCTACGAAGATCTTCACAGATCACCGTGAGGCTTGGAAGATCGGCACCGACTCCGCTGCCAGGCTTGTCTTGGGAAGCATCCTCGCTCCAACTCATTTCATAGAGCCAATCTTTGAGAGCGCTCTCGTCGCGTTTGGCAAGGCTCTCCTGACTCACTCTGCGCAGAGAGAGCCCTTTCACCTCGGCTACCAAGGCTCCGTCGGGGGCGAAGATAAAAGCGTCGACTTGCTGCGTCTGTGCCGCGCCAGCCTTCCGTTTATCTTGCGGAACAACGATTGAACTCCACAGTTCGGTGCCCGGTTCGCGATAGATGGTGAAACTCTCAAAGCCGATGGGCATGTAGATCGCGCCGCCCGAAGTTAGCTCTTCGTCGCTCATCACGGCCGCGGCAAAGGGCTGCAGGCACGGGTCGAGCATGCCCGGGTGGATTTGATAAAGATGTGCCTCCTGGGCGATCTCCGGCACCATGCGAATCTTGCCGAGCACCTGATGCTCGCCGGTCCAAAGCTTTTCCAATCCTTTGAAGGAAGGGCCAATTTCCATGCCCATAGCGGCGAATTTCTGGTGATAGCTTTCAACGGAAATCTCATTCCGGCATTGTTCCCGGGCCTCTTCGAGGCTGGGCATCCCGGGGGATGAAAAAGCATCCCGCGCCTCTGCCACGCGGATCTTACCGGCGGCATGAGTCTTCCACTTTGGCTCACTGTCCGACGTATCAAACACGAGGCTGGCCAACTGAAATGAAGCGTCGCCGTCGCCTTGAACTTTAGTGATGGCCAATTGGACCTTCCGCGTCTCACCTTCGTCGAGGACCAGGGCTTCGCGGATATCCATGTCCCGGATTGAGAATCTTTGCAGGCCTAAAGCCTCTTTTGCGGATGCGAGGATCATCTCGAGGTACGCAGTGGCAGGAAAGACAACTTTGCCAAAGACCTGGTGATCCAGGGTCCACGGAAAATCCGCGGAGGAGATGTAGGCTTCAACAACGATGTTGTCGAGGAAAGGAGAGTCAAGCCGCTGGCTGAGCAATGGATGCTCGAGCATCTTGCGCGGAACTGCTCCGGCCGCGCTATTCGATTTCGACTCTGGAAGCTCGACCCAATACCGTTTGCGCTGGAAGGGATAAGTCGGAAGCACGACGCGACGGCGATGGTAATCGCGATCGAAGCCTTTCCAATCGACCTCCGCGCCTCGCAGATGCAAGCCGGCGAGGCTTTCCAACATGAGCTGCCAGTCGGGACGCCCCTTGCTGAGCGACGGGAGCCAGACGCCGTATCCCTCGGGAAGGCAGGCGCTGCCCATTCCCAGAAGAGCCGGGCTCGGCCCAAGCTCGAGAAACACCTCGTAGCCCTTGTCCTTCAGGGTTTGCATGGAAGCGGAGAAGTTCACCGCACCGCGGATATGCCTTACCCAGTAGTCAGGATTGGAGACCTCGTCGGCGGAGATCACTCTCCCGGTGAGGTTCGAAACCAACGGGAAGCGGGCAGAGTGAAAATGTACAGTCCCTGCGATCGCACGGAACTCTTCGAGCATGGGCTCCATCATCGGTGAGTGGAAGGCGTGGGAGACAGGCAGTTGCTTGGCCTTCAATCCCGCAGCCTTGAACTTGGCGACGAGTTCGGCTACGGCTTCGCTTTGGCCCGAGATCACTGTATTGGTGGGGCCGTTGAGCGCGCCGATCACGACGCGGCCGCCATACGCTTTCAATTCCTCGGTCACCCTGGCTTCGTCAGCGGCAATGGCCGCCATCGCGCCTCTTTCGCACTTCTTTTGCATCAAGCGGCCGCGGGCGGCAATCAACTTGAGGCCGTCCTCCAGAGAGAACACGCCGGCGAGGCAAGCAGCAACGTATTCTCCAACGCTGTGGCCCATGGCGATACCCGGCGTGATTCCCCAGGAACTCCACAGTTGAGCCAGGGCGTATTCCAGACCGAACAGAGCCGGCTGCGTGAACGCCGTTTCATCGAGCGGCGAGTTCTTGCCTTCTTCCGGATACAGAACCGAAAGCAAGGGAGAGTCTAGCTCCTTTTCAAGAATCTGCGCGCATTGGTCGAGCGCTTTGCGGAAGGTCGGCTGCGTTTCGTAGAGTTCGCTCCCCATGCCCACGTATTGGGAACCTTGACCGGTAAAAAGGAATGCCGGTTTTCTGCGATCCGAAGCGTCGCTTTTGCCCTTGAGTACGCCGGCGGGTGTGGTGCCGGTGGAAACGAATTCGCTGAGCCGTGCGCGCATCTGTGCCGCGCTGTCGCCGAGGACGGCGAGGCGATAAGGCCAATGCGTGCGTCCGGCATTCGCCGAGTAGCAGACGTCCTGGATCGGTTCGTCGGGATGCGATTCAAGATGGTCGCGGAAGCTACTGGCCAGCGCGGCCAGAGCTTCTTCACTGGTGGCCGAAAGCGTCAGCAGATGCCTGGGCCGCTCGACCACATTCTCTGCTGTCGCCGCCGCGGGAGCTTGTTCGACGACGAGGTGTGCGTTGGTGCCGCTGAACCCGAACGAGCTCAAGCCGGCCAATCGTGTGGTGCCTGGAGCTACCCAGGGCGTGAGTTGGGTCGTGACTTTCACGGAGAGATCCTGCCACGGAATAAACGGATTCGGATTTTTCACATGCAGGCTGGCAGGGATTTCACCATGCTGCGTCGCCAACACGAGCTTGATCAATCCGGCGAGGCCGGCCGCGCCTTCAAGATGCCCTATGTTGCTTTTGACCGAGCCGATGAGCAGGGGCTGGTCAGCCGGACGGCTTTCTCCATACGCTTCACCGAGAGCCTGCACTTCAATGGGATCGCCGAGAGAGGTGCCCGTGCCATGTGTTTCTACGTAACTAACCTCGGCGGGCCGCACGCCACCGCTAGCCAGGGCGTCGCGGATCACCGAGATCTGCGACGGGCCGTTCGGCGCAGTGAGTCCGCTGCTGGGGCCATCCTGGTTGATGGCTGTTCCCCGCAGGAGGGCGAGAATCGAATCGCCGTCGGCGAGTGCATCGGAAAGACGCTTGAGCACCACAACGCCGCAACCTTCGCCTCGGGCATAACCGTCGGCGGAGGCGTCGAAGGTCTTGCATCGGCCATCCGCAGCCAGCATGGATGCCTTCGAAAGGGCGATGAACATATCGGGCGAGAGAATGACGCTTACGCCGGCGGCGAGCGCCATGTTGCATTCGCGCCCCTTCAAACTTTGGCAGGCAAGATGCACTGCGACCAGGGAGGAGGAGCACGCAGTATCAAGCGTCATGGACGGGCCTTGAAGGCCGAGCACGTAAGAGAGCCTTCCTGAAGCGATGCTGTGCGCAATTCCGGAGGCATGATAGGAGTCGAGTTTGGTGACATCGAGCGCACGCAGTTGCAGGTCAGCATAGTCGTTGGTGCAGAGTCCGACAAAGACACCGGTTCGGGTTCCGGAGAGGCGATCCGGAGAGATGCCCGAGCGCTCGAGGGCCTCCCAGGTTACTTCCAAAAGCAAGCGTTGCTGGGGATCCATGCCGATCGCTTCTCTGGGTGCGATGCCGAAGAACTGCGGATCAAACAAATCGACGCGATCAAGGAACCCACCGTTACGCGTATACATCTTTCCGGGAGTTCCCGGGTCAGGATGGTAGAAGGCATCGACGTCCCAGCGATCGGCCGGGATCTCGCGGATGGCATCCTTCCCTTCGCGCAGAAATTGCCAGAACGATTCCGGATCGTGGCTTCCTCCAGGAAAGCGGCAGGCCATCCCGACGATTGCAATCGGCTCTCGTTTCGCCTGTTCCGCGGCATCAAGCCGGGCCTGCAGTTCCTCAATCTTGAGGTAGGCCTGCTTGACCACCGAAAGCGGAGTTTTTTCTTTTAGATCGCCACTCACTCAGAATCTCCTGTTACCCGGAACCTATACTTCGTTAACGCATAGCCCTCAAAACAAATCCAAACTCGTCTACAGTTTCTTGAGCAGCAAGCTCATTACTTCTTCATCCGACATATCCTCAATGTTGACCTCGCCCGCCTTCGGCTGTTCCTGAGCGGCCGGCTGTGAACTCGACGTCTCCGGCGTTGGCTCCGATGTGAGAACGCGGGACGCCAGATAATCCGCAATCGCTTCAGCCGTTGGGTAGTCGAAGATCAGCGTGGCCGGCAGTGGCCGGGTCAACCCCAGATCCTTGCTCAATGCATTTCTCAACTCAACCGCCATCAGCGAATCGACGCCGAGGTCCATTAGCCGCCGGCGACTGTCAACGGGTTCGGAGCGATCTCTGCGCAGCACTTTCATGACGCGACTGCACACCAGTTCCACAAGCAATTCGCGCTGCTCACTTTCAGGGGCCTGGCGCAGTGTGGCAAGAAACTCCTTTACCTCTCCGGAGCCCTCACCGACGGGCTGAGCAGTGGAAGAAAGGTCAACAAGGTTTTCCGCCCAGGCATCCTCACCTGCGCGCACAACCGAAGAAGCCAGAGAAGGAGCACGCGCGATGATACAGTGCTCGCCCAACACCTCTGCCGGAGAACCAGCTTGCGGGAAGCTCACGACATCTTCAAAGCCGTGTGCACGAAGCAGCTGTTCCCATTGGCCGCTTGAAAGCAGAGGGCTATCGCTGCGCAGCCCGTCGTTGAAGCGGTGCCAGTCCTCAACCAGCCCGTAGGTAAACTCGATCCACGACGGCATGTCGGTTACTTCGCACAGCACCAAAATCGCGCCCGGGCCAAGCAGGCCGAGAATGTTGTCGATCGTTTCATCCAGATTCCGCGTGGCATGCAAGGCGTTTGCGGCCACGACCACGTCGAAGCCGTGTTCGCCGAATCCCTGCTCTGCGGGGCTCTTCTCGATATCCAGCAACCCGAAACGGAGGGAGGAATACTGCTTGAATTTGTCCCGCGCGTGATCGAAGAAAAACTTCGAGAGATCGGTAAAGCAATAAAGAGAGCGAGAGGCCGGCAAGACCGGCAAGATGGCCGCCGTCAGACTCCCGGTGCCGCCACCGATCTCCGCGACGCGCAGCGAACGGCCAAGTTCCAGCGTCCTGACCAGCGAATCCACGACCGTTCGCGCAATGTTGTTGAAATAGCGCGACAGCGCCCAGTGTTCGTAGATGTTTTGAGCCAGCTCGATTGAACCACCGGGGAAAAGCGTGTCGAGCGGCGAAGCGTCGCCGGTGAGAATGGCCGGCGCCATCTGACCGCAGCGCTCCATATACTCCAACACAAACGGAATGTCTGCCAGCACAGCATCGGAAGAGTCGAGAGCGGGGGGAGGAGCGGACTCGGCAAGCAAACCGGTGCTTCTGTAAACGCCGTCCTCTTCCTGAAGCGCTCCTTCCTGAACCAACCGCTTCAACCAGCGAGAAAGCAGTATCCGGTAGGAAGGCAGGATCTTGAGCTTCTCCAGCAAGGCGTCGAGCGAATAGGCTTCGTCCGTGGTTCGAAAGACTCCCATCGTGAAAAGCGTTTGAGCGATGTAGGCGCTTGTTAGCCGATCCAGCGCCTTCCACTTGGCCGGATAACTTCCGAGCGCCAAATCCATGGGAACCTGGCGGGATTGCTCGCCGGCGCTGTTGACTGCATTCTGCCAGCGCGAAATTGTCGAAGAGTTTTGTCCGCTTCTACGCGCCTTCGCGGACTCGATAAGGAACGGCTTCCGATTCCAGGGATAGGTTGGCAGCATCAGTTTGTGGCGTGTGTGCCCGCGATCGAATGCCTGCCAGTCCAGAGATACGCCGTTCGCATACAGGGTGCCGGCGTCTTCCATCATCTGCTCCCAGTCGTTGCGCTCCTGGCGCAGGGACGGAAGCCAGACTCCTTCTCCCGGAGGCACGCACAGGGGGCCCATGCCAACCAGGATTGGCGAAGGGCCAATCTCCAGGAACAGGCGGTAGCCTTGCTGGAACAATTCTTCAATGGCCTCAGAATAGTGAACGGTATAGCGAAGGTTATGGCGCCAATAACCGGCATCGAGCAGCTTGTCGTCTGCAACCCAGTCCAGACGCATGCTCGAAAACTGAGCCAGCTCCGGAGCGCGATACGTGGCCCGCTTTGCAGCCTGCTCGAACTCGTCAAGCACGGGCTCGACCAGAGGAGAATGAAACGAGTTGGAGACCTTGAGCATGCGCGTCTTGATTCCCTGCGCCGTAAGAATGCCGAGGATCTCCTCTACCGCCTTTCGCTCGCCTGAGATGACCGTGCTCTCCGGTCCGTTGATGGCGGCAATCGAAACGCGATCCTGATAGGGCTCGAGCACGGTGGAAACTTTCGCCGCTCCTGCCAGCAGCGAGGCCATGGCACCGGTGCGGGGAAGGCTTCCCATCACGCGGCCCCGCTCGCGCATCACCATCAGGCCATCTTCAAGGCTCATCGTTCCTGCAACGGTGGCCGCAACAATCTCGCCGACACTATGGCCCATCACGGCCGCCGGCTCCACTCCCCACGAACGCCATAACTGCGCCAGTCCATACTGAACCGCAAACATGGCTACGTGCGTGTACTGAGTTTCATCGAGCGGCGTCTCCTCGCCGGGGGCGGGATAGAGCACCGAAAGTAACGGCTTCTCCAAATGCGGCCGCAAGAGCTCGTCGCAACGATCCACCACTTCGCGAAAGACCGGTTCCTGCTCGAAGAGAGACCGGCCCATGTTCACGTATTGTCCACCCTGCCCGGTGAATAGAAAGACGACTTCGGGACGCCGCGAAAGATCCGACTGTCCTTGTACAACACCCGTGGTCTCCTGCCCCTCGGCAACTGCCTCGAGCTGCTCGCGAAGCTGCGTGGGCGATTCCGCCACCGCTGCCAGACGATGCTCGAAATGAGACCGGCAGGTGTTGGCGGTGTAGCAAAGATCCGCAAGGGAGATGTCAGGATGCTCCTCAAGGTGTTTTGCGAAGCGCTTCGCTGACGCCTTCAGGCTGGGAGCGCTTTTAGCCGAAAGCGTGAGAAGAGAGTGGGAGCGCTGCTTGGAGCCATCGCCCGCCACGCTTGCGACCTGGGTCTTCTGCGGCTCGTCCGCCGTAAGTTCAGCAACACAGGCACTGCTCTCCAAAACAACGTGAGCATTCGTTCCACTGAATCCGAAGGAGCTGACCGCGGCAATCCGCCGTGAAAATGCTGGCGGCCATGGCGCCTGGACTGTGGGCACGGTGACGGCGAAGTCCTTCCACGCGATGAGCGGATTGGGCTCTTTGAAATGCAAGTTTGGAGGGATCTCTCCATGCATGAGGATGAGTACAGACTTCATCAAGCCGGCTACACCGGCAGCCGTTTCCAAGTGACCCAGGTTTGTCTTGATCGAGCCGAGAACAAGCGGACGATCCTTGGATCGACCCTGTCCGTACACGGCCTGCAATGCGTTCACTTCGATCGGGTCGCCGAGTGAGGTACCGGTTCCATGGGATTCAACGTAACCGACCTCGTTGGGCTCGATTCCCGCAGTCGTCAATGCCCTTCGAATCACGTCCTGCTGGGAGATGCCGTTGGGAACGGTGAGACCGCTGCTGCGCCCATCCTGATTGACGCCTGTACCGCGGATCACGGCCAGTATGTTATCTCCGTCCGCGACGGCGTCCGACAGGCGCTTGAGCACGACGACACCGCATCCTTCTCCGCGCACAAAGCCGTCTGCTGAGGCATCGAAGGTCTTGCACCGGCCATCGGCGGCCATCATGTGCGACTTCGAGAAGTTGATAAGCAGCTCAGGCGCCAGGATCACATTGACGCCGCCGGCAAGGGCCATCCGGCAATCCCCCAGCCGCAGGCTCTGGCAGGCCAGATGAACGGCAACGAGGGAGGAAGAACAGGCGGTATCGAGCGAGATGCTGGGCCCCTGCAAGCCGAGAGTGAACGACACGCGGCCCGAGGCGACGCTGTGGCAAGTGCCGGTGGCCAGGTAGACATCGATTTCGGCGGGGTCTCCGAATTGCATCTGCAACTGGGCGTAATCGTTGCTGGCGATGCCGACAAAAACTCCAGTTGAAGTCCCCAGGAGCTTCTCCGGAGACTGCCCTGCGTTCTCCAGGGCCTCCCAACTGACTTCGAGAAACATGCGCTGCTGCGGATCCATTCCCAGAGCTTCGCGCCGGGAGATGCCGAAGAAATCGGCGTCGAAGGTGTCCACCTCGTCCAGAAATCCGCCCCACCGGGTGGACATCTTTCCGGGAGCATCGGGATCGGCATCGAAGAACTCGTCAATATTCCAGCGGTCCGCCGGGACTTCGCAGATCGCATCTTTGCCATCGCATAGGAGCTTCCAAAGCGATTCCGGATCGTTGGCACCACCGGGGAAACGGCATCCCATTCCAACGACGGCAATGGGCTCTACCTTTGCGCGCTCAGCCTCTTTCAGCTTCGCTCGCAATGTCCGGATTTCGACGATCGCCCGTTTGACCGGGGAAAGTTCTTCGGCTTCTTGATGATTGCTTTCCATGAATCGTTCCCAATTCCTATCGATAATGCGTGCGACAAACGTGTTAGCTTGCGGCCCTCTGAATTCGCCGCGAAAACGCCGGCGTGTCGAACGATGAGAACAACTACGACAACTCCCTTGCCAGAACCGCCTCGGCTTCTTCGTCGGACATCTCTTGCAAATCGCTCGCGGCCTCGCTCTGTTGCTCCTGCTGCTTTCCTGCGCCGGCGGGGGCAGACTCAACCGGCAAGACATTTCGCTCAATGTAATCGGCCAGAGCGACGACGGTCGGGTAATCGAAAACGAGCGTCGAAGGCAGGGATTGTCCCACGCTGACCTGAAGGCGATTCTTGAGCTCGATGGTCATGAGCGAGTCCATTCCGAAAGTCGCCAATCCCTGATTCGGGTCGAGCTTGAAGGAGGGGCTGAGTCCGAGCACCTTGATTGCCTGTTCGCGAATATGCGCCTCGAGCAAAGCGCGGCGTTTGTTGGCCGGAGCTTGTTCGAGCCGCTCCAGCAGGCCGGATTGCCGCGCGGCTTTCGGCGCGGTCTCGGAAGTGCGCGCGGCCTCTTTGGAAGCCAAGCCCGCGAATAACTTTGTCCGATACCCTGCCGGGAGAGACTCGACATATTGCTGCCAATCGACCGACATAACGCTCGCCTGGACGCGATCCCCGGCCAGCAGTTCTTCCAAGGCACGCAGCCCCTTGTGCACCGGCATCGGCTCAAAGCCTTTCCTCCGCAAGCGATCGCTTACGACCCCCTGGGTCGCGGCTCCGACTCCGCCCCAAGGTCCCCAATTGACGCTCAGCGCGGGCAGCCCAAGGGAACGGCGATAATACGCGAGCGCATCCTCAAAGGCACATGCGGCCACGTGGTTCCCTTGCCCGGCCGATCCCAGGATGGCAACCGCCGAAGAGAAGAGAACAAAGAAATCCAGAGGCTGGCTGCGGGACAGGGTATGTAGATGCCATGCTCCATCGAGCTTGGGCCCCATCACCCGTTCAAAGCGCTCCCAGCTTTGCTGCGTCAGGATGCCGTCATCGAGCGCGCCTGCCGAATGGATGATTCCGCGCAGGGGCGGCATGGAAGATCCGAATTTTGAGAAAAGCTCGGCCAGTTGGGCGCGGTCAGTGACGCTTCCCTGCACCACCACCACTTGGACACCCTTCTCCTCGAGTTCGCGAATCAGCGCAGTTGCCGGCTCGGAGACACCGCTCCGACCCATCAGCACCAAGTGCCGCGCGCCCTGCTCTGCCATCCAGCCCGCAACCTGCAGGCCGACTCCTCGCAGCCCGCCGGTGATGAGATAGCTTGCCTCGGCGTCCAGCGCTTTGTGCCCAACCCCGCTCGGGGCGAAGCCCTGGCGATGCCGGAAGAAAGCCGGGTGCGAGATGACTACCTTTCCGATTTGCCTGGCTTGCGCCACAAAGCGGAAGGCGGAAACCAGGTCGTGAACCGGAAATGCCTTGAGCGGCAGTGGCTTCAACCGCCCCGCCGCGAAGTCCGGAAGCAGTTCGTCGAACAGGCTGTGAATCTGCGCTGGTTCCTTTGCGAAGGTCTCGGAAAGATCAATTGGGAAATACGCAATGTTTCGATTCAGCTCGGAGACTTGCGAGTGGTCCCAAATGCCTGTTTTGCCGATCTCGAGGAAGCGGCCATTCACCGCAGTAATCGACAGGCTGGCAGGTATGAACTCGCCCGGCAGACTGTTGAGCACCAGGTCAACGCCGCGTCCTTCCGTGATCGTCCTGACCTCCTCAGCGAAGTGCAAAGAGCGCGAGTCCATGACGTGCGGCACTCCCAGGGACTTCAGGAAGGCTCGCTTCTCGACGGTTCCAGCTGTGGCGAAGATCTCCGCCCCGGCCCTCTGCGCCAGTTGCACCGCCGCAAGGCCAACAGCGCCGGTAGCGGTGTGAATGAGAACTCTCTCTCCGGCCTGGATCTTGCCCAACCGGTTGAGGGCATAATGAGCGGTGAGAAACGCGCTCGGCAGAGTTGCCGCCTCGAACTCCGTGAGCCCTTCAGGTACGGGTACGACACACTCCTGAGCAATCGTCAGGAAGGTGGAGAAACTGCCCGGCGCAACCGCCATGACACGTTGCCCGGTGCGGAATTTGTCCACTCCTTGCCCCACATTGACGATGGTCCCGGCGCATTCATATCCGAAGATATGCGAGTCTCCGGGGTATCTTCCCAGCGCCATCAGAACATCGCGGAATCCGACTCCGGTGGCTTGGACTTCGATCTCCACCTCCCCGGGCGCGGGGACTCGCCGCTCGACGGGACGCAGGGAGAGATTTTCCAGGATGCCTGGCGAGGAGGTTGCCAACTCATAGACCCCAGGGGTCTCAGCCTGGAACTGGTTTTTCTGCTCACCGGCAACGGCGTCGCAGGTCGCAAGGCGCGCTACGTAGCGGCGTCCGCTACGGAATGCCACTTCGTCTTCGTCTCTCTCGTCCAGAATTTCCTGGAGGAGCAGATCGATTTCGCTGTCCGAGGAATTCGGATCCAGATCGATGCGGGCAGAATGGATTTCGGGATACTCGAGTCCGATCGTGCTTCCGAGGGCGGATGCCGGAGCCTGCGCCATGGAGCCAACGCCGGAATCCATATGCAAAGGCTGAACTCCGCGAGTCACGATCCAAAGATTGCCGGTCATCGGAGTAGCGCCAGCCACGAGCGCCTTTATGAGATGGAGCAGGCCGCCACATCCCTCTTCGATTTCTCCTCTGAGCCGCTCCAAGTTCGCGAAGGAACTTTGAGAGGCGCTGAGCGGCCACAGATAGACAACGCCGCGCAACGGCGTATGCGGCGAGCAACCAATACGCTGCAGCAGCTTCTGAAAATCCTCCGGGCGGCCGGCGTTGATCGCGAAATCTCCCTGGCCTCGCTCGTCGAACTCTTTTTGCGCGGAGACAAGGATGCACTCTTCTCCACGGGCTTTCAGCCGGGATGCGACGCTCTTCCCAACTCCGCTCTCGTCTTCGAGAATCAACCAGCTCGCCTTGGGCTCCGCGTCGGCTTGCTTCGCAACTCCCGCCAGACCGGGCAGTGCGGCAGAAACGCTTTCTTTGGCGCCGGATAAAAGCGGCGCTTCTTCCCATCGGATCTCATGAAGCCACTGGCCAATCTCCTGGTCCAGAGCCACGAAGGCATTTCGCTCCGCGCGCCGGAGAACCAGGCCGCGAATCTCTGCGACTCTGTTCCCATCGGAATCCACTATGTCGATATCAGCCGTGATTTCCGAGCCGTCGCCGCGGCGCTCGCGAACCGTGACCCGACTCCACAACTGGTCGGCGGGGCTGCGGAAGACGCGATAGCTCTCGAGCCTTTGCGGCAGATATGTCTGGGTCGCGGCGTTCGATTCGTTGGCAGGCAGCGCTGCGACCACGGGCTGCAGGCAGGCGTCCAGCAAAGCCGGATGAATCCTGTACTGGCCGGACTCGGCCAACAGGGACTCAGGAAGGCGGATGAAGCCCACAGCTTCCGCGGCTTGTTGCCAAATGCCTTCCACACCTCTGAAGGCAAGCCCGAACTCCAGCCCTTGCGAGCATAGCGACTGATAATGGACAACGGGCGCAATGTTTGCCGGCCCACCGCGCGAGACGCCGGCCAGATCGAGTCTTTCCTGCGGCTTCTGCCCAACCTGATCCGCCTCGATGGCGATGTCGCCGGCGGCATGCAGCACCCACGCCGGAGGTTGCTTCTCTCCCTTGCTGGCGAGACTGAAAATCTTGAAACTCGCGGAGTCCGAACCAGTCTCAGTGATCAGGAGCTGAATGGTTTGTTCGCCGTCTTCGGAAAGCAGTAGGGGGTGAGCGAGAACGAGGTTTTTGATCGCCACCGATTTGTCCGCAAACGTCTCGGCTCCCGCAGCCAACGCCAGTTCCAGATAGGCTGTGGCCGGAAGAACGGCTTTGCCGAAGACGCGATGGTCTGAGAGAAAGGGCAGATCGGCTAGTCTGAGCTGCTGCTCGAAGACTGGAGTGGCGGCACGGAGGCGGCGCCCCAGCAGGGGATGTCCTGTTTCGAAGCCTGCTGATGCTGCTCCCGCAGCCGTTTCGCCGCGTGTGGAACCCTCAACCCAATACCGCTCCCTTTGAAACGCATAGGTCGGCAGGGAGACCTTGCGGGCTTTGCGGTCCTGGTAGAACCCGTCCCAGTTGACTCGTACGCCATTAGCGTAGAGCCGGCCCAAACCCTCCAGCAACTGCTGCCAGTCCTCCCGGCCCTGTTGAAGCGAAGGAAGCCACAGTCCCTCGCCAAGTGGAACGCACTGGCTGCCCATCCTGACCAGAATCGGCGAGGGACCGATCTCCACAAAGACCCGGTAGCCCTGCGCGTAGAGCTTCTGGATGGATTCGGAAAAACGCACCGTGTTGCGGAGATTCTGAGGCCAATAGGCGCCATCGAGCAGATTGCCTTCCCGCACCAGATCGAGGCGCATGCTCGAAAACAGCGGGGTTTGCGGAACGGTGTAGTGGAACCCTCTGGCGATCTGCCCAAACTCCGCGAGCACGGGCTCGACCAGGGGAGAATGGAAGGAATTCGACACGTTCAGCGGTTTTACCTTGGCGCCTTCTTTTTCCAGTTTCGCCAGAATCTCCTCGACGCCCGCTGCCTCTCCTGAGATCACTGTGCTTTCAGGGCCATTGATCGCGGCAATCGACACTCGATCGCGGTAAGGCTCAAGGAACGCCAACACCCGCTGCGGGTCCATCAAAAGTGACGCCATCTTGCCGACTGCAGTGATGCTGTGCATCAAACGTCCGCGCTCGAGCATCAGCTTGAGACCATCCTCGAAGCTCATCTGCCCGGCGACAGTGGAAGCGACGATCTCGCCGACGCTATGGCCCATGATCAAGGCGGGCTCCACCCCCCAGGAACGCCACAAAGCCGCCAGGCCGCACTGCACGGCAAACATGGCCCCATGGGTATATTGGGTCTGGTCGAGAGGGCTCGTTTCGCCCGGCTGCGGATACAGCACCGACTTCAATGGGATTGGCAGATGGCTTCGGAGCAGTTCGTCGCAGCGGTCGATAACCTTGCGGAATACCGGCTCGTGGTCATACAACTGCCGCCCCATGTTGAGGTACTGTCCGCCTTGCCCGGTAAACAGGAAGACGATCTTCGGTGGCTCGGTTCCCGGAAGCTCGCGCTGCAATGCTCCGACGGCTTCGCCGCCCGCGCGAAATTCCCGCAGGACTTCGCGCAGTTCCTCTGGCTTTGAGGCCACAACGGCCAGGCGGTGAGAAAAGTGCGAACGACCTATATTGGCGGTGTAGCAAACGTCTTCGATCGGCGCCGAAGAGGAAGCGTCGAGGTAACCCTCGTACGCGCCGGCCAACTCGTTCAAGGCCGCTGGATCTTTGGCGGAGAGGCAAAACAGGTGCGCGCTCCTGGCGTTGCTTTCGGCGGCGGCAGGCGCATCAGGCGCCTCCTCCACGATCATGTGGGCGATGGTTCCGCTTCCTCCGAAGAAGCTCAGGCCTGCCGCGCGGGCATGGTCACCACGCTTCCAAGGCATTGCCCGAAGTGGCAGGACGGCAGGAATCTCATCGAGTGAAATCGCGGGATTGAGCTTTTTAAAATGCAGGTGGGGCGGAATGGTGCGATGCTGCAGCGAGAGCACGACCTTAATTAGCCCGGCGATGCCCGCACCCGATTCAAGGTGTCCAATATTGGTCTTGGCTGTCCCGAGCACGAGTGGATTCTCGGCCAACCGCTCGCGGCTGTAGACCGAGGCTAAAGCGCGCACCTCGATCGGATCTCCGAGAGGGGTTCCCGTTCCGTGGCACTCAATGTAGTCGACCTGATTTGGGCGCAACCCGGCCCGCTCCAGAGCCTGGCGAATGACCTCGATCTGGGCCAGTTTGTTGGGGACGGTAATGCCGCTGCTGGCTCCATCCTGATTCACTGCTGAGCCGCGGATCAGGGCTTGAATCCGATCGCCGTCCCGCAGCGCGTCAGACAGACGCTTGAGGACGACAATACCGCAGCCTTCTCCACGAACATATCCGTTGGCCGAAGCGTCGAAGGTCTTGCAACTGCCATCGGGCGAAAGCGTTCTTGCCTTGGTCGACGTGATGCTGATCTCAGGCGAGAGGATCAAACTGACCCCACCGGCCAGCGCCAGGTCGCATTCCCGGTTGCGAAGACTCTGGCAGGCGATATGGATCGCTACGCCCGAACTTGAGCATGCCGTGTCCATTGCTATCGTGGGGCCTTGCAAGCCCAAGGTATATGCAATGCGGCCGGCGGCGAAGTTGAGGCAGTTCCCGGTGAGGTAGTAAGCATCGATCGCGCTCACTCCGGCTCGCTCTACCACGCGGGCATAGTCGGTATTCGTGATGCCGAGAAAGACGCCGCTCTGGCTGCCCATCAGCTTCTGCGGATCGATGCCGGCATTCTCCAGAGCTTCCCAACTGATCTCCAGTGCCAGTCTCTGCTGCGGATCGGTCTTGGTGGTTTCGCGTGGAGAGATGCCGAAGAACTGGGCATCGAACTTGTCCACCGCCTTCAGGAAACCGCCCATCCGGGTGTACATCTTTCCGGGAACATCGGGATCGGGATCGTAGTAGGCGTTGATATCCCAGCGGTCGGCAGGAACTTCGCCAATCGCATCCACACCATCGTGCAAGAGCTTCCAATAAGCCTCGGGATCCGTGGCCTCTCCTGGAAAGCGGCAACCCATACCAACGATCGCAATAGGCTCTTTCTTGTCCCGTTGAAGAGCATCCAACTTGCGCTGCATCTCTTCCATGGCCTGCAAGGCCCGTTCCAGGACTGCCCGCCGATCTTTGGATTCAGGTGTGAGATTCATCAGTAATTCCTCTTCCAACAGCTATTCCGCTCCGCGAGCGGTGTTATCCAAACTGCTCAAGCTTTCTTTCCAGCAACTCGAGTAAACCTTCTTCCGAAAGATCGTCGTGCCACTCTTCCAACTCCGCCGGCTCGACAGGTTCCGGTTGAATGACATCGTGAACTTCCGCAGGCCCGGACAAATTCCCAACTGTTTCCGCCAGGTATTTCGCCAGGAACTCAACCGTGGGGTATTCAAAAGCGAGCGTCGGCGGAAGCGAAAAACCGAGGCTTGCTTCCAGGCGACTCCGCAACTGCACCGTCATGATCGAATCCATCCCCATTTTGAAAAAGCCCTGCTTGGGATCGACTTGGTCTGAGGACGCGAAGCCAAGAATTCCGGCCACAACTGTGCGGATCTCGCGGTGCAGAATCGCTCGTCTCTCTCCGGGCGCAGCTTGCTGGACCTCTTCCAACAGCCGCGATTTTTCTTGCTCTTTTGCGGCCTCTGTCTTCGCCTCTGGTTTCTCCCGGACGATGAGTTCCTCGAGAAGCGGCCGTCTTCTTCTGGCCTCGTAAATAGGGCCAAAGCGCTCCCAGTCTACGTTCGCCACAATCTTTTGCCGTACTCCGGTTTCAAGCAGATAAGCCAGCGCATCGACGGCCCCATCCTGCGGAAGCCCTTTCAGTCCGACGCGCTCGAAGAGTGTGCCCAGTTCTCCGGAGACCAGTCCATCGCCTTCCCACCAGCCCCAATTCACGCTCAATATCGGTAAACCTTGAGACGCACGATGGTGGGCGAGCGCATCGAGGAAGTGATTGGCGGCCGCGTAATGCGCCAATTTCTGCGAACCCCACACGGATGCGCCCGAAGAGAACAGCACAAAGAAGTCCAGGCCCCCTTCCGGGCCCTGCACGGCTGGCAATAGCTGATGAAGCTGCCACGCGCCCATTACCTTGGATCGCAGGACGCGGTGAAGCTCGTCTGCAGTGAGGTCGGCCAGATCGTGCACGGATACGGTTCCCGCCGCGTGAATCACCCCTCGCAGTGGGGGATGGTTCCGGCGGAGCTCCTCCCAGAGCAGCTTCATCTCTGCTTCATCGGCCACATCCGCCTTGACGATGTGAACGTTGGCCCCAAGGCTCTCGAGTTCTTGCACCGCGGCAATTCGCCTGCCGGTTTCGGTCCCGGCAGAGATCGCCGTCCAGGTGGAACGGTCTGGCAGGCCGGTTCGGCCGGTGAGCACCAGATACCGCGCGCCGCACTCAGCAAGCCAACGGGCCACACGCAGGCCCAGCCCTCCGAGGCCTCCGGTGATCAGGTACGTCGCCTCTGAATGCAGAGCGAATGGTCTCGCCGTTGAAACGCCAGGCAGCGATTTCACCAACCTCGGAACATAGCGCCGCCCGCCGCGCAACGCTACCTGATCCTCTCCATCCTGTGTTTGAAACTCCTCCAAAAGCGCTGCGGCCAATGCCTCAGACGAAGAGGCTTCCGCCTGTGCCGGAAGATCGAGCAAACCACCCCAGAGCTCAACCTGTTCAAGGGCGATCACACGTCCAAGACCCCATGTAGGAGCCTGCACGACGGAAAGCCGTTCCCCGTCCCCAGGCTCGACCGCCTGCGCAGCGCGGGTAACAAGCCAGAGCCGGAGCGCGGCTTTCCAGTCCGCTCGCGCCAGAGCCTGGACCAGGTGCAAGACTCCATCGCCGGTGAGCGCAAGCGAATCCTCGAGTGTGCTCCCCGTCAGCTCGGCTCCGGTTTCGGCATCCAACCCCCAAAGGTAAACAACCCCCAGGCGCGATTGGGTTTCGCATCCCAACACTTCTGCAAACAGCCGCCGGAGCTCTTCAGGTTTTTTCGGGGAAACCTCGAACTCTCTCGTCCCCAGCGCTCGGAACGACTCACCTGCAAAAGCAAGAACGCACTCCTCGCCGCGCGATTCGAGCAGCTTCGCGAAGGTTGCGCCCAATCCACTTCGGTCCGCAAATACCAGCCAACGACCAGCAGGCCCCTCACTCCATTTCGAATTGGCAGCCGGTCGATTCTTCTCTTTCCACTGAACCTCGTAAAACCAGTTCGGATCAGCCTCGCCGGTCTCGATCTTGCCCGAAACATTCTCAGTCCAGCTGTCGTCGGTGGCAGATCCTCGTGAAAAGATCTCAAACGATCCCTGTTTGGGTCCGTTCTCTGTAAGAACAAGCTGCATCTGCAGTTCTGAAGCCTCAGGCAAAACCAGCGGCTCGGCAACCGTCATTGCTGGGACGCGATGCAGCCGCACTCCGAAGGCCTCGCTGGCGGCTGCTGAGACCATTTCGACATAGACCTGCTCTGGCAAGGGCCGGTCGCCCTGGAATCCGCCTTTGCGCAATCGCTCGCGAAAGCCTTGACCCAACTGGTTCTGCCAGATCATTGCGCCCGGCAGAGTGGCCACCTCTGGCAAGCGTATCCCCAGCAAGGGATGGACTTTATTACCGTTTCCAGGCACAATCCGCGGCCAGACGCTCGCGCCGCCTGGTTCTGCGGGTTTCGCTTCCCACCAGAACCGCTGGCGCTGCCATGGATAGGAAGGAAGCGAAACGACCTTGCCACGAGACGGGAAGAAGCTTGACCAATCAACCGGGCACCCGAGCGCATAAAGCCGGCCAACGGACGACAACAGTGTGGTTCGCTCGTCTTTTTCTCGTTCGAGCGAGCCAATTGCGTAGCCCTCGCGACCGAGATCGTGGAGGCTCTCGTCGATCGAAGAAACAAGAATTGGGTGCGGGCTCAGTTCCACGAAAACCGTGTACTCCTCCTGAGCCAACTGCTGCACTGTCTTCAAGAACAGGACTGGCCGCCGCAGGTTCTCGACCCAGTAGCTCGCGTCGAATGCTGCCCCATCCCTTCTTTGCGCCTTGACGGTTGAATAAATCGGAAACTTCGCCTCGCAGGCCTCGATCCCATCCAGGGCGCGCAGCAACTCCCCGGTCAGTGGATCCATCTGAGGGCTGTGCGAAGCAACGTCCACCTTGACCGGGCGGCAGAAGATGTCTCTGGCCCGCAACTCGTTCAGGATCTCTTCGATCACGCCCGGATCGCCAGACAGCACCGTTGACCGCGGACTGTTACTTACCGCGACCGAAACGTCGTCCTCTCGGCCTTTCAGAAGTTCCTGGGCTCGCTCCATGGGAAGCGCCACCACCGCCATGGCTCCGTGGCCGCTGACCCGCTTCAACAGCAGACTCCGGGTGCAGACCACTCGCATCGCATCTTCCAAGCTCAGCACCCCTGCGATAAAAGCGGCGGCCACCTCACCCATGCTGTGGCCAACTACGGCGGCCGGTTCGACTCCCCAGGAGCGCCAGAGCGCGGCCAAAGCAATCTCAACAGCCACAAGGCTGGGCTGGATCACATCGACTTCGCCCAGCCGGTAGCCGGGACTCTCCGGATCGAGTTTCAACTGCTCCAGCAGCGACCAGTCCACAAAGGGCTGCATCGCCTGCTCGCACTTCTCCAGGGCTTCTCGGAAAACGCCTTCCGTCTGCAGCAGTTGCCGACCCATCCCCACCCATTGCGATCCCTGCCCGGGGCAGACAAACACAATCCTTCGCGGCGGATCCGTCTGGGCTCGTTCTGCGTGCAGGCCGGGCAATCGCTCACCCTGCAGGAAAGCTTTCAAGGCCACGCCCGCTTCCGATCGGCTCGTCGCCACCAGCGCCAGACGGTGTTCAAGATGCGTGCGGCGCACGCTGGCCGTATAGCAAATGTCAAAAAAGCTAGGCGCTCCCTCATTCTCCAAAGCGGATATGTAGGCACGGGCCAGGGCTGCCAGCCCTTCCGCGGAAGCTGCCGAAAGAGGCAATACAAGCCCGCGCGCAGAACCCGGGGGCGCTTCCTCTACGCTCTCCTTTGGCGGCGCTTCCGTCAGCACAATGTGCGCATTCGTGCCAGCGATTCCGAAAGCGCTGACGCCCGCGATGAGAGGCATTGAGTCCTTCGACCACTCTCTCGACTCGCGAGGAATCGCCAACGGGAGTTTCTCCCACGGGATTACCGGGTTGAGCTCTTTAAGATGAAGGCTCGCCGGGATTATTCCGTGCTTCAGCACCAGGGCCGTCTTGATGAGGCCGGCAATCCCGGCTGCGCCTTCGGTATGTCCGAAATTCGATTTGACCGATCCTACGTAGCAAAGGCTCCCCTGAGAACGCCCCTCGGAAAGCACGCTCCCTAATGCTCCGATTTCAACCGGATCGCCAGCCGAAGTGCCGGTGCCGTGCGCTTCCACATAGCCAACGCTTCCCGGGGACACCCCGGCATCTTGATAGGCGCGGCGCAACAGTTCTTCCTGGCCGATGCGCGCCGGGGTCGCCATGTAACCGCTACTGCGGCCGTCGTTATTTACGGCGCTGCCTTGAATGAGCGCGTAGATCGCATCCCCGTCCCTCAAAGCCGCCGAAAGCGGCTTGAGTACCACGATGCCGGCCCCTTCGCTGCGCACGTACCCGTTGGCGCCTGCATCCCCGAATTTGCACCGCCCATCGGGAGCCATCATCTTCGACTGCGAGTAAGCAATCGAGATCTGCGGCTGCAGAATCACGTTGGCGCCGCCGGCCAATGCAAGCGAACACTCACCGCTCCACAAGCTCCGACAGGCCAGATGAACGGCGACCAGCGACGAAGAGCAAGCAGTGTCAATCGTCAGACTCGGCCCCTGCAGGCCGAACACGTAAGACAGCCGGCCGGAAGCTGAATAACGGCCGGACCCGGTGGTCATGTAGAAATCCACACTGGCAGGATCGGCAAACATCCGGCTCTCGTAATCGTTCAGCCACATTCCGATGAAGACGCCGGCGTCGCTGCCTGAGAGCCGCTCCTGGGACTGCCCCGCATCCTCGAGTGCTTCCCAGGCCACCTCCAACAGCAGGCGCTGCTGCGGATCGAGGCGGTCGGCCTCCCGTGGAGAAATGCCGAAAAAACTGGCATCGAACTGATCGATCTGGTCCAGAAAGCCGCCCCAGTGGGTCATCATTTTCCCGGGGGTTGCTGGGCGAGGGTCGTAGTACGCGGCAATATCGATCCGGTCCGATGGGATCTCACCGATGGCATCCATCTCCTCCCGCAAAGCAAGCCAGAAAGAGTCTGGATCGGACACACCTCCAGGAAAGCGGCAACCTATCCCTACAATGGCGATTCCTTCACGCGTTTGCGCCCGCGAAGCCGAAGAGTCTGGATATTTTGAGCCGCGCAGATTCGGCGAAGAATCGACCCTCACCACCTCGTCAGGCGTCTCATTCTGATCGTCCGGCAGACCACGATCAATCATGCCTCTCCCCTCAGGGCTACGTCGCCTCTCCCGATTTCCCGCACATGTCAGGTCTCTATTTGGGCGTTAATGCGGCAGAAGGCCAAGATGTACTTAAAAATACGGAGGATATCCTCACCCGGAATCGTAGTCGCTCGATGTTGGCGGAACAATAACACTTGCACGGTTCGGCCCCTACCACTTTCCTGCCATGAAGACGCTGAAAACACCGCATGTTGTTGGCGATGCGAGACCTCATCAGCCTTTTATATCTAGTTCTTGCGGCAGGGATCCTATGGTACCACCATCAATGAGCACCCGCTGGAATCGGCGCGTGCAGCATGGCTTCCGGCAGGGTGCGGTGGTTGGGTAGTGAGAATAGGAAAGAATACCCTTGAAACTTTAGCTGAAAGAATCTGCGAGTCAACCGTCAACCGCCTTTGCGCCGGAATAGGCTTCCAGCAGTTCGCGCGCGGCACGGAACGATGTGGTCCGTCCCTCAAGTACTTCCTGTTCCAGCTCTTTCATCCGGCTGCGAATGGCAGAATGCGATTCAAATCGCTGCCGCAGCCCCTGCTGGATAATCTCGTGCATCCAGTTCTGCGCCTGGTTTTGCCTGGTAGCGCTGAACCAGCCGTTCGCTTTGGTCATGGCCGTATATTCGAGAATGGTGTTCCATAATTCGGGAATACCATTGCCGGTCTGCGCTGAACACGTGACCGTACGCGGTGTCCATCCGGAATGAGAGCTTGGGAAGTAGTGCAGCGCATTCTGTGCCTCGGACCGGGCCCTTTCTGCGGCCTCCAGATTGGTTCCGTCAGCTTTGTTCACCGCAACGAGATCGGCGAGTTCCATCACGCCGCGCTTAATCCCTTGCAACTCGTCGCCTGCCCCAGCCAGTGTGATGAGCAGGAAGAAGTCGACCATGTCATGAACCGCAGTCTCCGATTGCCCGACGCCAACTGTCTCAACGAGAATGGTTTCAAATCCCGCCGCCTCGCACAGCAGCATCGCCTCGCGTGTGCGCTGAGCTACGCCGCCCAGGGAGCCGCGCGATGGAGAGGGCCGGATGAACGCCATATCGCTGGATGCGAGAGAGTTCATGCGTGTCTTGTCGCCGAGGATGCTTCCACCGGAGATCCGACTGCTGGGATCGATCGCGAGCACCGCGACTTTTTGTCTGTGTTCGCAAATAAGATAGGTGCCGAGCACTTCGATGACGCTGCTCTTACCTGCGCCCGGAACACCGGTAATGCCGACGCGGATCGAACTGCAGCTATGGGGAAGGCAGTCTTCGACGATCTGTTCGGCCAATTGGCGATCCGCATCGCGAGAGCTCTCGATCAGTGTGATAGCCCGAGCAAGAATGGCTCGGTCGCCACGCAGAATGCCATCCAAGTACTGCTGCCGCGAAAGCGTGCGAGGGCGCGCAGTCGCTCGTACGCTCAGTTCGCGCGGCGTCTCCGGTGTAACGCAACCGGGACGAACATGCAACTCGCTGTGCTTCGCATCCACCAACTCAGGAGTTTCCTCCAACCGGAGTGCCCCTCAGGATCTCGATAATCCGCTGTGCCGCCACAGGAATCACCGTGCCAGGACCATAGATACCCGCCACACCGGCCTTGTAAAGGAATTCATAATCCTGGGGCGGAATGACGCCGCCGACGACGACAAGAATGTCACCACGATCGAGCTTGTGCAACTCGTCGATCAATTGCGGCACCAGCGTCTTGTGCCCTGCAGCCAGTGAAGACACGCCGACCACATGAACATCGTTCTCGACCGCATGACGCGCAACTTCGCGCGGCGTTTGGAACAGTGGGCCGATATCCACGTCGAAACCGATATCCGCGAAGGCCGTTGCGATTACTTTTGCGCCGCGGTCGTGGCCGTCCTGGCCCATCTTGGCAACCAGGATGCGAGGGCGCCGGCCTTCCGCCTGCTCAAATTCCGCCACCATCCGTTCTGCCTTTTTGAACTCTTCGGCTTTGCCGCTCTCAGCCGAGTAGACACCCGCAATAGTCCTCGTGGTGGCCTGGTAGCGGCCCCACACATTTTCAAGTGCGGTGGAGATTTCGCCGAGTGTCGCACGCTTGCGAGCGGCATCCACGGCGCACTCCAGAAGGTTGCCGTTGCCGCTGGAGGCGCAGTGTTCGAGTTGTTGGAGCGACTGGCGTACGGCTTCACTATCGCGTTCGCGCTTCAATTGTGCAAGACGGTTCAGTTGCGATTCGCGAACAGCGTCGTTGTCAATATCGAGGACGGGAACCAGCGTTTCTTCCGGCGAAGGGTAGGCGTTGATGCCTACGATCACGTCGGCACCGGAATCAATGCGCGCCTGCCTCCGTGCTGAGGCTTTTTCGATGCGCATCTTGGGAACGCCGGTCTCAATGGCCTTTGCCATGCCGCCGAGCGATTCCACCTCTTCAATCAGCTCCCATGCAGAATGCATCAGTTCGTGCGTCAATCGCTCGACATAGTAAGACCCGGCCCAGGGATCGACAACGCGCGTGATGCCGGTTTCTTCCTGAAGGTATATTTGCGTATTGCGTGCAATGCGCGCGGAGAAGTCAGTCGGCAGGGCCAGTGCTTCATCCAGAGCGTTCGTGTGCAGTGACTGCGTGTGTCCGAACGAAGCGGCCAGAGCTTCGACGCAGGTGCGAACTACGTTGTTGAACGGATCCTGAGCCGTCAGGCTCCACCCCGAAGTCTGCGAATGCGTGCGCAGAGCGAGCGATTTTGGATTCTTCGGATTGAATGTCTTCACCAGTTTGGCCCACAGCATACGCGCGGCCCGCATCTTGGCAATCTCCATGAAATGGTTCATGCCAATGCCCCAGAAGAACGAAATGCGCGGCGCAAAACTGTCCACGTCAAGTCCCGCCTTTACCCCCGTGCGAAGATATTCAAGTCCGTCGGCGAGCGTGTAAGCTAGCTCAATATCGGCGGTGGCTCCGGCCTCCTGCATGTGATATCCGCTCACGCTGATGCAGTTGAACTTCGGCATTTTGGCAGCGCAGTAGCGGAAGATGTCGCCCACGATGCGCATCGAACCGTCGGGCGGATAGATATACGTGTTGCGGACCATGAACTCCTTGAGGATGTCGTTCTGGATCGTTCCGCTCAGTTTCTCCGTCGCAACGCCCTGCTCTTCGGCGGCTACGATATAGAACGCCATGATTGGAAGCACGGCGCCATTCATCGTCATCGAAACCGACATCCGATCCAGAGGAATCTGGTCGAACAGGATCTTCATGTCGAGGATCGAATCGATAGCCACGCCTGCGTTGCCCACGTCCCCCGTCACGCGCTCGTGATCTGAATCGTATCCGCGATGCGTGGCCAGATCGAACGCAACCGAAAGCCCGCGCTGTCCCGCTGCCAGGTTGCGCCGGTAAAACAGGTTCGACTCTTCAGCGGTCGAAAATCCTGCGTATTGCCGGATAGTCCACGGATGCATCACGTACATCGTGCTGTAGGGCCCGCGCAGAAAAGGCGGAATTCCCGCAGCGTACTCAAGGTGTTCGAGCCCCTTGAGATCCGCCTGCGTGTAGAAACTCTTCACAGCAATCTGTTCCGGAGAAAGCCACTCGTTGCATTCAGGAGCGTCGGCCCGTCTCGCGGCGGGCTTGTAATCGATCTTTGAAAAGTCTGGGCGCATCTTTAGGCCTTGATCCCCAACTTCTGCTGCCACGCGGTTAGCACTTCAATGGGATTGCTGCGGATATGGATGAAGTCTACTACGCCTGCTGCGCGCAGATGTTCCGCAGAATCGGGATTTCCCGCAACGATGATCGGAGTCTTGCGTCCGTGATCGTTCATCTTGCGCACAAGGTCGGTTGCCAGGTCAAGATACTCCGCATCGGAGCTGCAAAGAACAATCAGGTCCGCATCGCTGGCGGCAATTTCGTCGGCGGTTGAGAACCGTTGTGCTGCGATCTCGAAGCCGGCACATGCAAAGAAATTGGCCGCGAAAGTCGAGCGTGCCGAGCGCATCTTCACATCGCCAAATTCGGCGAGCAAAACCCGCGGAGACTTGCCGGTGTGTGCCGCATGCCGCTCAGTCTGCAGACGGAGCGATTCGTAACCCTCCGCACCACGCCGTTTGCCACGTGTTCGCAGGGAGTCAATCCGGTCAATCGCTTGTTCGGTCGGGTTCGCGAACTGATTTGTGCCGGTAAAAACAAGGCGGCGGAACTCAACCGCCTTCTCTTTGGCGGCCATGGAGTGTTCGAGAGCCTCACTTAGCTGTCCTTCGGCCGCCATTTTTCCATAGCCGCCGCCCGCTTCAATCTTCTGAATCGATCTCCAGCCCTCTCGCGCAAGGGAATCGGTGATCGCTTCAAGGCAGTACGAACCGGCGCCGGGGTCTGCGACCTGCGCCAGAAGCGCTTCACGCTTGAGGATGATTTGCGTGTTGCGCGCCAGCCGCCGGCTGGCCTCCTCCGGCGTTTTATAACACTCGTCGAACGGCGCGACAATGACTGAGTCCACACCGCCAAGAACGGCGGACATGGCCTCAGTCGTCGCGCGAAGCACGTTCACGTGGGGATCGTAGATGGTCTCGTTCCAGCGCGAAGTGCGCGCCAGGATGCGAGCCCTCGCACTTTCAGCAGAACCGCCGAAGCTCTCGACGGCTCTGGCCCACAACATGCGGAGAGCGCGAAACTTGGCAATCTGAAAAAAATAGTTCGAGCTAATTGCAAAAGCAAAGCCAACCGAAGTCGCGGCACGATCGGCATTGATGTTGCGTGCTTGCATCTCCGCCAGATATTCGATCCCAGCCGCAAGAGCAAAACCAATCTCTTCAACTACCGTGGCACCAGATTCCTCGAGTTCAGACCCGCCAAGAGTGAAAGGGACAAGCGCTGGAGGCGCGGTACAAAGAACCTCCGCAGCAAAGTCGGGATCGGCGAGCGGGTTCCAACCGGTCGTTATCGATCGCTGATCTTCCCGTTCTCGGAATTGTTCAATTAGGAGACGCAGTAACGGTTCGCCAGCAGTTTCAAAATGCACCGGAATGTCGTGCAGCCCGACCAGAAGCATACCCAGATCTGAACCATTCTTGATTGCTACTTTAAGAAATGCGATCTCCTCGGCGCCGGCAGCAACTGCACTCCGAGCGGCCTGATTTGCCTGCTCCGGATCGGCCGCCTCGATCTCCTCACGAATGCGCCAGTCACCGGTGGAACGGGCACTGCGCAGGTAAGGAAATGCGCCGGGGGCCACATCCGGCAGTTCCAGCGCTGCGATGTCTTCTGCGCGGTAGTAAGGCTTAACCGCCGGCCCTTCCTCCGTTTGCCAGATCAGCTTCTTTTTGTAATCGGCGCCCTTCAGGTCCCTGGCGATCGCTTCTTCCCACAACTGCGTGCTTACCGCAGGGAACTCCTGGAGCAGATTCTTAGTTGCCATCTTCCCTCACTTGCTTTCAGGGTCTTCAACAATCTCAATCAGAAAACCAAATGGATTCTCGGCCCTCGATTTCGGGTGAACAAAAAAGACCGTTGTCCCTCGTGAGCCCTTCCGTGGAGCCTTGTCGATGATCTGAAATCCGCTTGCCTTCATCGCGTCGAATGCCTGCCGCGCATTCTCCACCCGAAACGCGACATGCGCCAGTCCACCGCGACCACCATTGCGCTCGATCAGCTTTTGTACCGGAGAATCGGAAGTCAGAGGTTCTAGCAACTGAATCAGGTTCGGTCCGTCACCAATCTGCAGCAGCACCTCGCGTACCTGGTCGCTTCCCAACACTTCTTCGCGATGAATCTCCTTGAAGCCCAACATCTCGTAGGCCTTCGCCTGGCCCTCCAACTCGCCTTGCTTTACGGCAATCGCAACGTGATCAATAAACTTGATCCCAGCTACCGCATTCAAATCTCCCTCTACACTTCTCACTGGCTTCCCTTTCGGTGAACGTTCCTCCAGCCCCCGACGAACAAACGCCCGCATCGGAAACAAAGCACTCCCTACCAGAAAGCAAAACATCACCGACCGAAATCGGCTGAAAATATTTTCTGCAAGCCCAAAGCTGCGGCAGTTGGGCTAGCACGCCGTACCCCAGAGCACGCGCACTAGAGCGCAGGTGAAGCAGGATTCTGCGGTGTCAGTCCGGGGTTATAAGTAACCGCGAAATTGGAATCCCCTAGCCACTCCTTGAAGGATGGGTTGTCACTGAACTGCTTAAACAACTCCGCATGATCTGCGAGCAACTCCGCAATCACCCGCTGCAGAGCATTGTCGTGCTCGATGCGAGCGTTCTGCCGATCAGAGTTCTTCATTGCATTCTGGTATGCCTTGTTCAAAGACACCTTCGCCGGAATTTCCTCTGCGATGACCTGCCGAATCTTGTCTGAGTCCTTCCAGTCGATATTCCCGAACTGATCGTTGAATGCTCTAATGATGTTCGCCAGCTTACCGGAAGCCACCCGTTCAAGGAAGGACAACCAAGTCGGGCACTCCCCGCCAGGAGCAACGAATGTCGTCTTCGTCATGTAATCTTCGGCGACACGACGCCGGCCGTCCACCCTACGCCCCGCCCTCCCGGCCGCCATTTGTTCTTACCGTCCAGGGCATTGATGGATATGCCATGTCTACCAAGACTACGCGCGATCCCATACGCGGAAGCGTCGAAGCCCTCGACAAGAACCGGTGCGTGCACGAGTTGATTCCTCATCTCGTTATCCAGTTTCAAGCAAGAGCTTTTCTCATTGGCCATCCACGAATTGATCGAACCAGCGCTTGAGGATCAACATGCGAAACTGCACTCTTCACTTCGTATTTCTTTGGACTTGATTCTTGTCATCTACGAGGGCTTGAGCAACCGATAGAATTGGTGCGTTTAAATCCGAAAGCCTTCGTCGCCCAAATGGTGGACTGATTGAGTGACAAACACGTTCTGCCATCGTTTGGAATACATAATTATGCACACTAGACCTACATTTCCATTCACTCAGTCGGCGTCAAGACATCAAATTTGTAAACGCAGCAATTCGAACTTTGCTACGTGTACGCAACTCTTCCATCAATCGGTTGACATGCGATGCGCTGCTCGATACCAAAGCTGCGATTCGTGCTCGTACCGGAGATGGTTCCAACACCCACTCTGCGCCGACCTCCACAACATTTCGGCTGAAGTACCGCTTAAACCTGGAGATTCCATCCAGTTCCGGCCTATCCCCCTCCGCCAGGGTCACACCCCCCATGTCGAACCATTCCGCACCCACAGCTTTTGCCCATGGAATCATTTCCCACGCCAGCTGATAGCCGTAGGGGATCCGAACATCGCTTCGCCGAGTCGAACCCGCCGCGCGATACTCCACGTGATCTCCATGGTTGCAAACCCAGAGAAATGCTTCCATTTTCTCTGGCGATGTGTCTTCGTCTAAAAACAGCCCGGCAACCCGGGAAAGTTGCGGAAATTCCTGAGACATCTTCAAAACTTGGCGCCAATCCAGCGATGAGTTGTGCCCACCCGTTCGTTCAAAGGCCTGCTGCTGCAATTCCTTCAGTTTTTCCGCATAAATCGGATCCGTGATTACCATGGATCGGAGGCACATCTTCGTCGTCTCTCGAATTCTTCTTCGGGCATTTGTGCTGAACGACGCGAAAATCGCATCCTCGCTTGGTCTCAGGTCGATGACAAGCGTATACCGATAGGTACTTGGCGCCTGAACCTCTCTGAATCCGATTTCTTTCAATACCTCGCCAATCGTGTCCCGTCTGTCTCGCGAGAATACATTCACAACGGACCACAGAATCGATGGATTTGTTTTTGTTAGATGGGCGATAGCTTGCAGAACGAGTCTGGAAACCTCAGGCGGCAAGCTTCCACCGAACTTTTCCACTCGAAGAATCACTTGGCCGGGCAAGGAGCGGGGCCGAATCTGCTCGATCGCAACCCCGGCACGGGCTCGCCCGTTCTCGTCACGCACCAATAAGAACCAAGGCTCGTGATGATAAAGATTTTCCGCCCATGCCGCTCGATGGGATAGCCCAAGCGGCAGGCCTGCTTCCAGCACTTCCCGTTCCGCGTTTTCACGCTCGCTGCCCAATCCCAGGACCAACATCGCCCGCAGGCCACTATCTCGACACTGAAAGACAAGTTCCACGCAGTCGCACCTTCAACACAGATCTGAGGACCGATCCCTAGAGGAGGATCATACAAACACGGTGTGATTTTGGGACGCCAAATAGGCACCTTTGAGCACTTTACAAGTCGTCTAAAGCTCGACAGTGTGATGACCGACACCCGAACATGTATCTGGATGCGCGCAATTGAAATAGGCCGGACAGCCTGCTGCCAACAACCAATTTACTTTTTCTCGAGTTGGAGGAGGATACCGCTTTCGCTTGATTGCCTTGCAACTTCTGCGGCATAGCGTCTGCTGGAGTTCGGCCCGCCATTTATCTCGCTGTTGAACTCCTCTCACAGAACAGCGGCCGGAGAACGAATGGAGTACCGATCTAGCACGAAACTGCTATTGTTCTAGCGCAACTTATCAGGATCATTGAGTGACCTTGCCGTGGCTCCGCCCAGTAACTTACTTGGACCCAATGAGAAGGCTCGTCCAGTCATGGTCGAGACGTACGCCACCAGCTCGGAAAAACTTGTGATCCAGTTCGGGACCAGGACTATCAAGGGTCGTATGGAATCCCCAGCCTGGAACACCATCGAAGAGCTCCCGGGCAACGCTCCCCAGAGGTCTTGATTCGGATTCCGTCCAAGAGCTTTCAATCAAGGACGTCAAGGCCGTCTTCTATGTAAATAGCTTCGATGGAGACTCGGTTCGCAATCATCTCAATTTTCATACTCGGGCGCCCATCGTCTATGGAACATGGATGCGGTTTCAGTTCCGCGATGGCGAAGTGATGGACTCACTGTTTTAGTTGCGAGGCGAAATTGTTTTGTCAAAGGCAAACTTGACGAATATCGCCGATTGTATGGCATTTAGTTCGGTAGTCATTCCTTTCACTTCATCTGCACCAGCGCCTGTGAGCCGCTGTTTTCCGAAATGCAATTCGGGACTTTCGTAAGAGGCGCTGGAGAGGTATTTCACCATGTAATACTTCTGGCTCCGGTAGTAACCGTCGGATCCCAAGTAATGACTCGACAGGAAGAACGTGGTCCTGCCCCGAAGATTCTCCTGCCATATCGGCGCCCCCTCCTCCATCGACCGCCCGCTGTCAATCCCAACTAGATCGAGCACCGTTGGCGTGATGTCGATATGAGAAGTAGTCCAGGGAATATCTACGCGCTTTGGAATTGCCCCTTGGGAATACACAAGCAATGGCACATGGAATGAATACTCGTCGATCATGCCAGGAACGAAAGTAGGATCCTCAGTCTTGTCTCGAATGCCATGGTCTCCAGTGACGACAATCATGGTGTTGGATAGCATTTTGTTCTTTTCGAGAACTTGAAGCAGTTCGCCGAGCCATGCATCCTGGAGCCGCATCAGTGCCCGCCCCCGTTCGGCAACGCCTTCCCGGTCGCCGTCGTTGCTCATGTCCGGCCAGGGGCCGTGGCCAACATTGGGAACAAAGGCAAAGGCAAACCTTTTGCCGCTGCTGTTCATCTTCTGGATGTCGGTTTCAAGCATTTGAAGCGCGCCGCGGTCGATCACAATCTTCTCTCGCCACGGCACATCGCCACTATCGAGTCCACCTGGAGGCACGCCGATGGTGTCGAATCCGATCGACTTGAACATGTTTGCGTCGGTTTCTCCAGTCCATAAATGGCCGTAAATCCCTGTCTGATAACCCGCACTCCTGAGAGAGGAGATGACGCCCGGAAGCGGTCGATCTGGAAACGACTGGAAGTTCTTTCTCGCTGCGGGATAGAGCGAAGTGAATATAGAAATATAGGCGCGGTTCGTATACGAATATGTGCTGTGGTGCATAGCACCCACCAGCGAATGTTCACGTAACCGGGCGAGGTTTGGACAATCGCTCAGATCTCCAGCTACGTCGAGATCGCGGGCCGGGGCTGTTTCAAGAATGAAGAATATTACGTTTTCGTCCTTCGCTTTGCCCCAATACAGCGGGTCCTTGCCGGTGACCGGTGCCTGAGTCAGCTGCCTGTACTTGGCAATCAGTTCTTCCATGCTGGCCGAACTCAATCCTTTGATCCGATTGGTGTCTGCGTCCACACCAGAGAAAGATTTCACGAGGATTGACGCAATGCTTGCCGTCTGCGGGGCCACAAGAGCCGGAATAGCCCAGCAAATGATCGAAACCAGGATTGTGAGGGCCAGGTAACCTGTAATAACTCTCTTGTGGAGCTTTGCATTCTGCGCGGAATTACCGCGGCTGAGGCGATACGCCAGGAACGCAAACACCAGAACGAGCCCAATTGCTGCTATGAGTTTGACCAGACCGCGGAGCGGAATGTACTTTACTGTTTCGCTGCCGGAAGTTCCCCAACTGATCGCCGACAAAAAAAGACTGAGCGAAACGAATTGACCAACCATCAGAAGGCTCCGCCCCTCCGCGTAAACCACAACCTCGACCAGAGCACACGCTATTGTGAGCAGAGGTATCTGCCAGGACCGGGGCATGAAATAGAAGATCAGCGCCAGGACCAGGGGGACTACGCCGAACAGCAGGGGGATATCCATCCTGAAGCAGGCCAAATCGGCGAGGAAGCCTGAGTTTGCCGCACCCCCGCGCATCGGGACTAGCGGGAAGGCGATGAGAAGGTCACGCTTCAACCACAGCAGGGAGATCGCAGTTACCAGCCACGGAAGGAAGGTTGCTGGATGAGGAAGACGACGCCAATTCATCAGGAGACCCCGGATTTCATATTGCTGAAGCAATGGTCAATCATTGCAGTCAATGCCCCCATGAGCATGAAAGGGGGATGTCCCCTACGATAGCGCATAAACTCCAATCACCACTTTCGAGGGCCATTTGACACGCGTCAATAGCACCGTGGTGTTAGGTGGTTTCGGCTCACCGAACATGGTTTTCTGTCTGCCGGAATCCTCTTGCAGCTATCGCTTTCTGCGTCCGGCGCTCTCAGGTTCGCTTGCTACTGGTGATCAGGGATTTACAGCCTCGATAACTCCGAATCAGCGGATCAGAAATCAGGCGCGGGACGAAGGCCACACCAAGAAAGCAAGCCAGCCTCGGTTGCCATATCCTGTGGCGAAGCCCCAGCAGAGCGTGATGTCGAACTCCCGCATAGTCCTTGACCTTGTAAAGTTCTTCGGCAATCCATGAGTGTGCTTCGGCAAGCACGTCTTCGATCATCGCCTTGGGAAATGTCCCATTCCCGCTTTCACGCGTAATCGCACCCTGTACCGTCCTCAGAAAATTCAGAGCAATCTGCTTCTTGTGTTTCGTCAGTCGATCTTCGAACTCCAGCTGATATTCCGTCGATGGAGCATCGACGAGACAGACATCCCCCCATTTACAGGTGCGGAAGTGAAAGTCATAGTCCTCGCCAGATAAAGTGAGCGTTTCGTCAAACTCTTTCACCTTATCAATTCGCTCCCGTGACAACATCACGGTTGAGGTATGAGCCAGATTTCCGCGAAGCATCGAAGTATAGATGTTTCCCACGTAAACCTTTGCGCTAGGCTCTAAATCGTCACGGGGACCCACCACCTCGGCTAGGTCGCGAGAATTCCCTAATAGGCTCTCGAACGACTCAAAGAACCGATAAGCTTCGTACATGGTCGTCAGATAGCGGCTCTTTACTACCTTTCCTGCTGCGTCCACTGCCTCAAAATTGGTCCATACCATTCCAACGTTAGGGAAGAACCGGAAACACGCAAGCTGGACCTCTAACTTCCAGGGCCTCCACACATCGTCGGAGTCGAGAAACGCCACGTAGTCGCCCCGCGATGCCCTGATCCCTGTATTACGTGCCGCCGTGACACCTGCGTTGGCCTGATGCATGTATCGTATTCGCGGGTCGTCACCGTACCTGGACGCGATCAATTCCGCAGTATCGTCAACCGAGCCGTCGTCGACAAGTAACACTTCCCAGTTGCTGTAGGTCTGTTCCCTGACGCTGTCGATCGCCCGTGCGATACAGTAGGCTCGGTTGTAGGTGGGTACGACTACACTGATAAGCCCATCATCCATCTGGCACTTCCTTCAACGGGACCGACCGAATTGCACGACCAGTATAGCTGACCCAATTAGTAGCCGCTCTGCACCTTTTGTACTAATGAAAATAAGAAAGAGTGCTATTAGACTAACGGCAGCAACAGGCATTCGACGCCAATTTGGACCTTGGCGGGAGCTTAACTACTAAGGTAACTAAAATCGCTCCGGAATCGTGCAAGTTTCAGATTCCTCGTCCCCACAATGGATCGTCGAGCAGGCTTGGGTTAGGGACTTTTGAAAGTTCAAAAAAAGATCACCATCGGAGCTGCCTGGTGGTATATTCGTGTGCAGCCAAGCGATAAAATGGAAAAGCTCGTCATTCGCGACGTCTTTGTCATTTCTTGATTGCACGAGCCCACAATTACAAGGGAGTTGCAGGTCTCTGGCTTGCTTTCCCTGTGCAGGCCTGGACCCACGTTTCGGAGAATTACCGGATGGAGCTTATACATAAGTGCAGCAAGAGCGGCTTACAAGTGATGCTGATCCGTGGCTTAGGCACCGAACGCGATTGCGCTGAGCGCGAGGTGCTTGAGGCGGGTGTGCCGCTTGCACTATCGCATCGTGCGGTTTGGGCAAAGCATCTTTTTCGTTTGGATCCATGGTTCCTGTTAGTTCGCGACGCAAGTGGAAGGGCATGCGCTGGCATTGCGATCGAGAATGTGCCCACCCGCGCAATGCCCGGACATCTCATCCTTCGTTTGGGAAAATTCGGAGGAAGTCTGCCGGTTGAGGTTTGTCGCGTGGCGCTTGAAGCTCTCACCAGCATTGTGAAAAAAGGCCCGCGGATCCTTTGGCTCCAGGTGAACGTTCTCTCGAGAAATGGGCGAGAAGAAATTGCAAGAATCCTGGAGAACCTCGGATTTCGAGAGGTTATTCCGCCAAGTTCCTACCGGTACACACTGGTCATCGATCTTAAACCGAGCGAGGACGAGATCCTTGCGTCGCTCGGCAAAACTGCCCGAAAACGCATTCGAGACACCATGAAGCTGTCGCTGCGCTCCGTGGTAATCACCGATCTCGCATGCGCTGAAAAGCTGAAAGAGTTACAGCAGGAAGCCTTGCGACGGACGGGCGGCCACACTCCTTCTGAAGATTGGCGAGGCATATTGAAGATGTCTCTTGAACATCCGAATCTGTCTCGAGTACTAGGGCTATTTCAGGGTGATGAAATGACGCCTGACAACATGGTGGCCTTTGGCTGGGTTTGTAACCACGGCGATCATGGGGAGTATCGCGCTGCCGGTTCAAAGCGGACAGAAACGCGCATTCCGTTTGGCTTTCTCTTGGTCTGGGATATGATCCGATGGGCCAAGGAAACAGGCGCAGAATGGTTCGATATGGGCGGCGTCACGCTCGCTGAGGGCGACGAGACCGCACTCGAGGGCATCTCTGAGTTTAAGAGGCATTTCAGCCGCGAGGTCGTGGAAGTCGGCGCGGAATGGGTACTGGAGCCGGCCCCGGTTCGAGCCAAGATCGCAAATGTAGTCTCAAATAGCGCACAACGTATGCGCGATTGGGTGGGAAACCAGCACTAATCCGGAGTTAAGATCGGGCCCGCGAGATATCGAGTGGTTGGATGCCTACGTAACTGGGGTTCCCAAGTGACACATTAGTAGGTCGGCAAGGATTTTGTATCTCCGATACTTTCGATTTTGCGATGATTTTTCAGCAATGAACTACCAGTACTTTCGTCGCGGAATTGGTGAGTTTGCAAGTGACGTTTGAGCAGGCAGTTTTCGTAACTTGCTGAACAGGAATTCAGGCAGGAGAGGAGGTATCTTCCAAGATGGCGGTCGACTCCGTTACTGTAATAATTCCGCATTACAACCGTCCGGACTTTGTTCGTGCGGCTCTCATGTCAATCCACGGCCAGACCGTCAAGCCTGCCGAAATTCTGTTAATAGACGACGGCTCCACACCCGAAAACCAGGAAAAGCTGAAGAAACTGTCGGACTTGGCAACCATCCTCATCACTCCCAGAAATATGGGAGTCTCGAAGGCCCGTAACTTTGGCGCGCAGAATGCAAAAAGCGAATGGCTCGCATTTCTCGATGACGATGACATCTGGCTGCCCGACAAGCAAAAACGCCAGATACGTTATCTTGAAGCTCATCCCGAGTTGAAGGCTTTAGGTGGAGGCGCAACTATTAAGACCTCGGACGGACGGGAAGAGTATTGGGGTGAGAAGCCCACCTATCGGATAACCCTGGCTCACGCCCTCTGCCATACCGCCTCAATGTCGCCGTCGCTCTTGATCCGCCGTGACGTCTTTCTTGAATTGGGCGGCTTCGACTCGAGCTTGCACCATATGGAAGACTACGAATTTGGTATTCGCCTGCTTGCTTCGGGGCACGAAACCCACTTTTTGGGCGAGCCCCTGTTCGTCTACAACCGCGGTGGACGGCAGCAGGCCAGCGTTCAATGGCCCAGGATGTTCAGAAGCGAAATGAAAGTTCTCAACATGCACGCAGCCCTGGCGCGTAAAGAGTTCGGCCCACTCGGACTGATCCGCCTGAAGGCGCGATGCTGCAAGAGATATGGGCTACGCATGGGAAAGTTGGCAGGCCGTTCGATCTGGGCCTGGGGCTGTACGTTGGAGGCGATCTTTGGCCGTCGCCTCGCAGGAATAGATGTGTGACCGGGCAAGCTGCTCCATGTAACATTGACCGAAGGGTCGCGGGAGTTTCATTTGATGCCAGCTGATCATAAGATGACCGGCTATAAATTTGACCGCCTATCCAAGGTGATCGCGCGGCACGACAGCGCTGAATCGCGACGGCCCCCTGCTGTCATCGCCTCGGTATTCCAGACTGGTTTGAACTTGATGCGGGACCTGGAGCAGAAGGGCGTCCGTGTAGTTGGCGTTGACTGTGACCCGCTGAATCCAGGGTTCCGATCCAGATATGGGCTGTCGTTCTTATGTCCAAACCCCGATAAGGAACCCGACAACTGGGTTGCTTTCATGTTGGCTCTTGCAGCTGCTATCGGCGAAAAGCCTGTGCTCATCGCAGCCGCCGACATTTATGTCGCTGCAATCGGACGCCATGCAAAGGTTCTAAGCGAGCATTTCATCCTCTCTGAAAGGGGGTGCATTCTACAAGCAACACTTACAACCAAAGAGAAGCAGTATGCCCTTGCTCGCGAGTATGGCCTGCCTTCTCCGGAGTCGGTCTACATCGAATCGGCGGAGGAGTTGGAGAGATTCTGTGATCGCGCCAAATTCCCGGTACTGCTGAAGCCCCGTTCCCATCGAGAGTGGCAGGGACTGCCAAAGTCAAACCCTCTTTGGGGATGTAAGACAGTTTCTTCCAGAACTCGCGAAGAATTACTTGCCAACTATCGGAAAGTTAGCGTATTGGTGCCCCAGGCCGTCGCTCAGGGAGAAATTGTGGGGCCCGATTCAGCGAAATACTGCTATCTCTCAGTCTATGCACAGGCCGGTCACCGCCTCGGCGCCTGCGTCGTTCAGGAGTTGCGCGCGTATCCTCTCCTGTACGGATGCGCAACTTTGGTTGAGCCCACCGTCGACGAAGAGATTGACAGTATCTGCAACAACTTTTTACTGTCGCTGGGCTTTGTCGGGATCTGTGAAATCGAGTTGAAAAGAGATCAACGCGACGGAAGGCCTCTCCTCATTGAAGTGAATCCCCGCTTCAGTGGCACGGGAGACTGCGCAAGGTACACCGGAGTTGAGGTCGGCTATATCCATTATCTGGACCTGATTGGGCAAACTCCTGTTCCAGTGGTTGCAACCAAGTTTGATTTCCGCCACATGATGCTGGTCAACGACATCACTGCATTTCCCATTTATCTCGGTCAGGGCCTAATCACCTGGAGTAAATGGCTCAAGTCGCTGAGGGGGCAGCTGGAATTCCTGGATTTCGACCTGAAGGATTTCTCGAATGCGAGGTCAGCTGCAGTTCGCGCCGCTCAGGCGCTTATTGGTGGATTGTTGCGAACCTGGCGCCTCCGAAAGTAGACAGTCACGCGCGTGCCGAGCCTCGATTTACGCGCAGTTCTAAGTCTGTATAGATAGCGTCTCTGGTCCACTCCGGAGATTCTCCCCGAAAGTATGAAGAGCAATCAAGGCCAGAAGCTGCCAGTTAGCCTGCAGACGCCCATTTGGACCTCGAACCGTGCGCGGCTTTGGCCTGCGACGGGAACGCGCTTGAGGTTAAAGCGCTCGATTGCTCCCTGCTGGTTCGTCATTCCGCCGTAATACGAGAATGCAGCGCGGTAACCCGTCTCTTCTGCTATCCGCTGCGTTTGATCTGAAAAAGCCGTTACGGAGCCGAACGGGTAAGCAAGCACATTGGCATCAATGCCAAGCTTCTCCGCTAATATTGCGCGGCATTGAGTTAATTCCTTATGTTGCTCCTCACGCCCCAGTCTACTCAGCCTGGGATGCGAATGAGTGTGGGCCCCGATCGCCATTCCCCCGTTGATCATCTCTCGGGCTTCGTCCCAGTTGAGAAAACGTCGCATCTCCGTTGGCAGATCCTTCCCTCCCGCCGCCTCTTTCAGCTCTCGAATAAACCGCTTGGGATCCATATTCTCTGGCATCTCGCAACGGTCAAGAATGTCTCGCAGACTTGCCTTCAGGCCATTCTTATCCACATCCACATCCAGGTGAGCCGGGTAGCTGATTGAGAACTGGCGCTTTTCCGCAGTCTTCACCAGGTAGGCAATGTGATCCCACCAGGGAACGTAACCGGACCCAACCAGGTTTGTGGCGAGAAAGAAAACACCCTGTGCTCCATGAGAGCTCAGAATCGGATACGCGATTCTGTAGTTGTCCAGATAGCCGTCGTCAAAAGTTATCAGCACACGGCAACGGCGGGTCTTATCCTTGTCCGTGCCTTCGACATACGCCAGCGCTTCTTCGAGAGTTACCAGCGAGTGAAAGCGTTTAAGGTAGGAGATCTGTTCGTCAAACTGCTCGCCCGTCGCCGAGAAGACGCCGGGATCGAAGAGATCGTTTTCGTGATCCCCGATCCGATGGTAAGTCAGGATCAGCAACGAATCTTTCGCAGGAAGATGCGAGAGCATCGAAGCGGTGCCGCTCCAAAACATTCCGCGAGCCATTAACTCGCGTTTACCCCGTAAAATTGGACCGACAGCCATATTCGATTAATGTTAGCAGGACGCACCAATTTTGAGAATGTTGAGTCATGCCCGCGTATGATACATAAGTGGTACTTTCAGCGAACGAAAGGGTAACTAGATCTTGTTGATGAATAAGCCTTTGACATTAAAATGATATGTACGCGATACTCTGAACTAGCGGCTTTGGGCGAAGCTCGTACACTTCGGGCGGCCAAGACGCGCAAAGGGCAACTCGACTCGATGAAGCTTCCTCGACACGCGGAAATCTGGTTTGTGCCGTATCTGAAAGATCGGCTGCAAAAAAGCACGCGGTCCGCAAAACCAAAACGTGCATGGGTTTCCATTACCGATCATTACGAGCCGCTGGGCACGGGCGCATCCTTTGAGACCGCGCTCGGTCGCGTGGCAAAGTGGCGCGACAAGTGGCCGCGCATCGCCGGCGACGCCCCCCGGGATGCCGTTGGCAAACCCCCACAGTACAGTTTCTTCTATCCGCAGGATGAATATCGTAGCGAACTGGTCGAAGGCATTGCGGAGATCGTGCGCCTCGGCGTCGGCGACGTCGAGGTGCATCTCCACCATAACGATGAGAAGCGCGACACCTTCATCCAGAAGATAACCGAATACTGCCGCAGGCTCACGGAAGGCCACGGGTTACTTCGCCAGCAGGATGGCCGCACGGTTTTCGGCTTTATTCATGGCAACTGGGCGCTAGACAACTCGCTTCCGGATGGCAAATGGTGCGGCCTTAACGGAGAAATCGCCCTTCTGCGCGATCTTGGCTGCTATGCCGATTTCACCATGCCGTCCGCCCCCTCATCGACCCAAGGCCGAATCATCAACCAGATCTACTGGTGCACGAATAATCCCGACAATCGGCCCAGGTCATTCGATCATGGAATCCAAGCCACCGTCGGCGGCGGCAAGTGCGGCGACCTGCTCATGATTACCGGGCCGTTCGGCCTGCGTTTCGCGGGCCGGCTACTGCCGCGGTTGGAAACCGGCGAAATCGCCGGTTACGACCCGCCAACGCCGTCGCGCGTTCGGCAGTGGTTTGATGTGGCTCCCACCATCGGCGAAGATCTCTTTCTCAAGCTCCATACCCATGGCGCACAAGAGAGAAATCTCGAGCCGCTGCTCAATGGGGCCCTCGCCAATCTGTTCAGCTGGCTCGCGGAAGAAGCAGGTCGAAGAAACATAGAGATTCACTGGGCCACGGCCTGGCAGATGTACCAGGCCGCCGACGCGCTCATTCATCGCCGCAAATCGGCGTCCGGTACGGCGGTCTGACTCACGAAAGCCGGCTTCGTCTTCCAAATTCGATCACGAGCCGATTGTGGGACACGCCAGGAAAATTCACAGATAAGGGCGCGTTGCCAGGATCATGGCAGGCTACTCTCATGGGGAGATGGCCCTTTTGCATCGCCTTGGCAAGGCCGCATCAATTGGCGGACAGGCCATGAGTTCAAACACCTTGCGCTGGGGCGGGCTTGACCGAGAGTCGCATCAAATCCAACACCGGCAATCCACTTTCAGTCAATCTTCCGAGCGCGTGGGCCGATGGTTTCTGGGCGATCACGAGCGTGTCCGAGGAGGAAATCAACTCATCAACGCTACGTGTCAGTAGCCTGCCAATGTGCGGCAGCGCAGAAACCACAAAGCTGAGATTGCTTCCGTAGATTTCGTCGAGCTGAATGTGCGGATCATGGATTCTCACCGCCCTTCCCTTCCCGATCAGATGCTCGATGATGGTAATTACCGGGCTTTCGCGAAGATCGTCGGTACCTTCCTTGAAGGCAAGACCGTAGATCCCGATTCTCTTACCGGGCAATTCAAGCACCTCGTGAATGCTCCTTCTTAGATGCTCGTCGTTAGAGCGAAGGACCGAGTCGAGTAAAGGCAGTCTCAGGTCTAGCCTGGAGGCGCGGAAGGTAAGTGCGCGCAGGTCCTTGGGCAGGCAAGATCCGCCAAACGCAAAGCCCGGCTTGAGGTACGTCGGAGAAATATTCAGCTTTGTATCCAGGCACATCGTTGCCATCACCTGCTCGGGGTCGACGCCGAGACTGGATGCGAGCGAACCGATCTCGTTTGCGAATCCGATCTTTACCGCGTGAAAGGCGTTGCAGGTGTACTTGATCATCTCGGCAGTGCGCAACGAGACGATGTAGACCTCGCCAGTCAGACCTGCATACAAATCGGCCACCATTTGCGCGGCCTCGTTCGTACTTCCTCCTACAACCAGTAATGAAGGCTCCATGAAATCCTTCACGGCAGTGCCTTCCCTGAGGAATTCCGGGTTCGAGACAATGTCCACGTCGCGTCGGTTGGCAAAGACGGTCTCAAGGAGGCTTTCACATGTCCCAGGAAAAACGGTGCTGCGCACTGTGATGGCCAGCCGCTTTGTCCTCGGGCGAAGAAGCGCCGAGATGTCGTCACAGACCCGGCGCAAATGGCTAAGATCGATGTTTCCATTCGCCTGCGAGGGTGTGCCTACGCAAAGCATCACCACATCGGCCGCATCTAGAGCCTCTGCATCGAGTGATCCTGCGTTCAGGCGCCCCTCGTCAACATTTCTTTGGATAAGCTTGTCCAAGCCAACCTCGAAAAACGGAGATTGCGCCTTTCTGACAGCTTCCACCTTGTTGATGTCGCGGTCCACCCCGAGTACGCTGTGTCCAATCTCTGCAAAGCACGCGGCGCTCACGCAGCCAACATACCCCAGGCCCATCACAATTACGTTTCGCTTATTATTCATGCCGTTCGACCCGTCCTCACACGAAGGGAGTTTATCATGGGAAGACGGACAACCATTGAACAACAGCTCCGTACATCCCTGTGGCGAGGAGTGATCCTGCGATAATGAAGATCCTCTGGATCTGCCCCTTTTTCCTGCACCCGACCGATCGCGGTGCTCAAATTCGCACCCTCGGCACGCTTAAAGAGCTGAACAATCGGCATGAGATACATTTCGCCGCACTCAACGATCCTCGAAATATCGAGGGGCCTCAACGTAGCTCGGAGTACTCAAGCCGCCACATTTCTGTCGCGCACTGCGCACCCGGAAGAGGGTCTCTTGGGATCGTTCCCCAGCTCGCGTGCAGTATTGTGAACCCTATGCCGATGGCTGTCTCTCGCTATGCCTCAAATGAGCTCAAGTTAAAGATCGATGCTTTGATTGCCGCTGAGCATTACGATTCCATCGTCTGTGACTTTCTGGCTGCTGCCCCGAATCTCACCGACCTGGGACTGTGTGTTCTCTTCCAGCACAACGTCGAGACAACGATCTGGCAAAGGCACGCCCAGCAGAGCAGCTCTCCATTGAAGAAAGCGTTCTTTCAAATGCAGGCCAGCAAAATGCAGGCCTACGAGAAGGAAGTGTGCAAGAGGTCGAAGCATGTCATCGCGGTCTCAGACATCGATGCCCTGAGAATGAGGCATATGTTCGGAATTGAGAACGTGACCAGTGTTCCCACGGGCGTCGATGCAGAATACTTTGCGCCCCGCGGTGTTGCTCCTCATACGTCGGACATTGTCTTCTGTGGGTCGATGGATTGGCTGCCAAACGTGGATGCGGTCGAGTATTTCCTCTCGGAGGTGCTTCCCCTGATCCACGAGCAGATACCTGGCGCGACCTTCACCATCGCCGGGCGCTCGCCTGATGCCAGAGTGCTCAAGGCGGTGCAAGGGCGTACCGGCGTATCCGTCACCGGCAAGGTCCAAGATATGCGCCCCTATCTCTGGGGTTCGACGATTTCAATCGTGCCTATCCGCATTGGCGGAGGCACACGGCTGAAGATTTACGAGTGCATGGCCGCAGGAGTTCCTGTGGTTTCTACCACGGTGGGCGCGGAGGGGCTGCGCTACCAGGACGGTGTGGACATCGTCATTGCCGACGATCCGCGTGGATTTGCCGCTGCCTGTGTTCGCCTTCTCTCAGAAGATGCAGCGCGGCGCTCGGTTGCGGCTAATGCACTTGCGCACGTTCAAGCCAGACTTTCTTGGGAAGCAGTCAGCCGTGAATTCGAGGCAATTCTCGAAAACAATAAGCTGCATTCCGCTTGAGTTATGCCAGAGGTTGAACAATGAAGGTCGCGGTCGTCACACGCTATTTCCCCAGCTCGGCGGAGCCCTGGCAAGGCCGCTCGGCCTATCAGACCCTGCGTCTGGTTGCCCGCGATGCCGACGTGCGTGTCTTCTATCCCAATGCAAGCTATCCGTCTCTGCTCAAGCCCCGCAGCAGAACCTACCACAACCTCAACACGTCCTGGAGCCCGCCGGATGTGAAGACGAATTATTACGATTTTCCTTCCCTCCCGCTCATCTCCCGGCCAATCAACGGCTGGATGGCCGCCCGTACGCTCTTGCCTCACGTCCGCGCCTTTGCCCCCGACCTCATCTTCAGTTGCATCCTATATCCCGATGGATATTCCGCCCTCAAGATCGGCCAGGCGCTCTCCGTTCCTGTCGTAGCCATGAGCATTGGCTCCGACATCAACCGCATTGGCGATCGTGTCTCAGCGATGCATACCCGCACAGTCTTGCGCGAAGCCGATTTTCTGGTCACCGTCAGCGACGACCTGCGCAAGAAGGCTATAGTGATGGGCGCCTCGCCTCAGAAAACCCGCTCCATCATCAACGGTTGCGATCTCTCGGTCTTCCACGTCAGGGACCGGATGGAGGCGCGGCAGAAGTTGTGCATCGACCCGGCCGCGGAGGCAGTCGTCTACACCGGGCGAATGGACGTGAAGAAAGGTCTGCGCGAGCTGGTCGAAGCGGCGGTTTCGCTGCACCCTGACCGCCCCAATCTACACGTGTATATGGTTGGCGAAGGACCGGACAGACCAATCATTCAAAGCGCCATCGATGCCAGCAACGCCGCCGGCTATATCCACGCACTGCCAGCTTGTGCATTCGACGACGCCGCCGTCTGGATGGCGGCAGCCGACCTGGTCACCCTGCCAAGTTACATGGAGGGTTGCCCCAACGTCGTCCTGGAGGCTCTGGCTTGCGGACGTCCCGTCGTAGCCACCAATGTCGGCGGCATTCCCGAGATTATGAACGACTCCTGCGGACGCCTGGTGCCCCCCCGCGAACCAGCGGCGCTCGCCCAGGCCATTCACGGGGTCCTCGACAGCACCTGGGACGCAGCGGCCATCTCCGCGCACCGGAGCCGCAGTTGGAACGCAGTTGCCGCAGAGCTCCACGAGCTCTTCCAATCGCTCGTTTCCGCCCCTAAGGCCGTCTGAACACGAATCCTGCTTGCTCTAGCGCCCTCCGCCCGCTTCACGCCGCTGCAACAAGCGATCAGTTCGGCTCCGGATCCGCCGGCCCTGTTTGCCGCGGCCTCACTGGAATCGCCTGAACCTCCGATTCCTGCAGCTTATAGAGAAGTGATCTGTAGCTGATGTTGAGCCATTTGGCCGTTTTTCGCCGGCTCCAGCCATTCGCCTGCAGCACTTTCAGAATGATCTCCCTCTCGAGGCCCCGCGTGGCAGCTTTGGTTATCTCCTTCAGTGAGATGGGATGGGCCAGGTCGATCTCGGGCACCGTCCTTGACGGCGCAGTCGGAAGCAGGTCCGCCGCGAGGGCCTCTTCATCGCCGATCAGCACATAGCTGCGAATCATGTTCTCAAGTTGACGTATATTCCCCGGCCATTTGTATTTCTGCATCATGCGCACTACTTCGCGTGAAAGCGGCTTGGGATCAAGGCGAAATGCCCTCGAATGCTGAGTCAGAAAATAGTCGATAAGCACCGGCAAGTCCTCTGCCCTCTGACGCAGCGGCGGCAGGTCGATGGTCACCGCGTTGATGCGGTAGAAGAAGTCAAGCCGGAATCCTCCGTCCTCGGTCTGCTGCCGAAGGTTTCCATTGGCCGCGCAGACCAGCCGCATATCCACGCGCCGCGACTCCTGTGCCCCCACCCGCATAAAGCTGCCGTCCTGCAGCACTTGCAGAAGCTTCGACTGAATAGACATATCCAGCCCGCTTACTTCATCCAGGAAAAGGGTCCCCCCATGCGCCATTTCCAGGCGGCCACGCTTGGTAGCATACGCCCCGGTGAATGCTCCCTTTTCATAGCCAAAAAGTTCCGACTCTATCAGAGAGTGTGGGATTGCCGGGCACGTTACCTTCACCCACGCGGCGTTCGACCGATTGGAGCGCGCATGCAACAATTTGGCAAATATATCTTTGCCCGTCCCGCTCTCGCCCTGCACCAGAACCGGGACAGTCGTCTCCGCAATCCGTTCCAGCTTTTCGCGGGCAGCCGCCATCAACGATGATTGTCCGAAGATCACATCCATCGGCGGAAGATCGCGCATATCGACAAACGAATTGGCACGTGCCAGAGGCATTCATTTTCCGTTTCGGGGAAAGGTACCTTCAGTTCTACATAGCAACTTTGGGTCCATTCCACAGTCCAGATGATCGCTTGATATCACACAAAAGTAACCTATTCATAAACCCTACAGTGATCTTGTGCGACTTTTCCTCAGATAACGTACAAATGATTCATCCAGATTGTGTAAATCCCTGCACAAATGGCGAAATATTTACCACTTCCGATGGTAAGATGCTCTCACGGCTTCATGTTTTGGGCTCCTCGTTCCCTCTCGATTGAGATGATCCGCATCTGAGCGCTTTTTCGGCAGCCCGCAGCCAATCGCCATCTTATTTGTCCAAGTTATCTCTTCCCGGTATTCATGCCTCAGGAACGGAGCTTGTCACAGGTTATTTTTGGCAGCAGCTGGAGGAACTGGGATGTCTGGCACTGGCACGAAAAATGTAGCTACATTAAAAACTCAGGGCAAGCGCGGCCCCCATATTGTCGTTCTTGACGCCGATCCGGCTATTCTGGATTACATCTACGACATCCTCTCGGACCGCTTCAGGGTGAGCCTCCTTACCGAGACCGCCGAGCTTGACCGGTGCCTCAAAGAATCTCCGGCGGCTGACCTGCTCCTGATGGACTGGAACATTGTCGAAAACGAAGCCGACGAGAACGCTCTTGGCCTGCTCGCAAAAACTCACGCAGCCAAACCTGCTCTCCCTATCATCATGCTTGCCTGCTCAGCCGAGCTGAAGGAAGTCATCGCAGCCACCCACATGGGCGCCGCTGACGTGATCCTCAAGCCTTTCAGAAAAGCCGATATCGACAATGCCGTCCACCAGTGCCTCATGAAGTCAGGCAAGCAATCGGCTGACGGCGAAATCGAAGAAATCCCCCTCAATGAGAACACTTCCTTTGTCCGGTCCTGCAAGCGCATGAGAGAGATCGAGTCCCAATGCACCCTCGTCGCGCGCGCGGACATCCCCGTCCTCATCCTCGGTGAGAGCGGCACCGGCAAGGAAGTCGCGGCCATGCTCATTCACAAGTTATCGGCCCGCAGCCAGCGCAGCTTCTTGAAGGTCAATTGCGCGGCCATGCCTGCCGATCTGCTTGAAAGCGAATTGTTCGGTTATGAGCAGGGCGCCTTTACCGGTGCTGTCAAGCCCAAGCCCGGCAAGTTTGAGATCTGCAATAACGGCACCATCCTCCTGGACGAAATTGGCGAAATGCCGCCCGTCCTGCAAGCCAAGCTCCTCCAGGTTCTTCAGGACGGAAGCTTCTCGCGCCTCGGAAGCCGCACCAGCGTCAAGGTCGATGTCCGTGTGATCGCCGCAACAAATGTCGATATCAAGGCGGCAATCGCCGACAAGTCGTTTCGAGAGGACCTCTACTATCGCCTGAACGGTTTTACGCTCAAGATGCCCCCGCTGCGCGAACGTACGGAGGAGATTTCAATCCTGGCGCAACACTTCATGCGCAAAGTCGCGGCCAAGTATGACTGTCAGGCCTTGCCCATCTCCCCTGCCCTCCTGCAGGCTCTCACCAGCTATTCATGGCCTGGCAATCTCCGTGAGTTGGAAAATACGATCAAGCGTTACCTCGTCCTGGCAGACGAGCAGGCAATCATCGACGAGCTCAATCCTCGGCCGCGGATCGGATCGTTCGCACCGGTCGGCGAAGGTAGTGCAGAAAACGACAGAAGCCTGAAGCATCTCGTCCGGAATTTAAAAGGGGGAGCTGAAGCCGCGGCGATCGCCCAGTCATTGGAAATCTCGGGATGGAACCGCAAAGTCGCCGCAAACGACCTGCAGATCAGCTACAAGGCCCTGTTGTACAAGATCAAACAATACAATCTCAGCCCGCCGCCTCGAAAGCGGCAAGTCTCCATCGAGAAGGCACCAAATCTCGATCGGGCGCAAAGTGCGTAACTGCCCGCGCTCGAATGTTTAGCGTGCGAAAAAGAAATGATTGTGATACAGTTCGGAGCCGGGACGGTTTAGGGTTTTCTGGGGAAGCCGCCCTGAAATTGAACGGAATGACCGCCGGGTGACGCTCCAGGCAGTCCGCTTCAGGCTAATCGAGGCGAACTGAATATGGCGCGCCCCTTTCTCTACACTTTATTGCCTTGAAATATCTGGATATCCCGTTCTGCGAAAGTCGTTTCGAGAGCTCCACCGATCTGGTTCTAAACTGGAATTGCCCTCATTACAACCTAATCATTATCATGAGGGTACGTCCCAACTGCGCCGTCCCTCGCAGTCCCCCGCACGGAGATTGCGTTGGACAGAACTTTCGGAGACTTTCCACTTCGGCTTACTAATTTCTCCGCGACTTCGGGTCTGCATACTCGGTAATGCGCGGGTTATTACCATGGTCGCACCGATCTAGCACGAAACTGGGATTGGCATCACTGCAAGCTATTCAGGATCATAAAGATACGTTGGCGCTACTCTGTCGGAAAGCAAGCTGGGGCGAGCCGAGAAAGATCGACGATTGATGATTGAAACTTGCGCAACCAAGTCGGAAAAGGTCGTGATCCAATTCGGCACCAGGACCATCAAAGGCTTCCTGGAATCCCCCGTATGGAACACGATCGAAGAACTCTTGGGTAATGCGCCCCAAAGCTCGCTTGAAAACTTCCGCATTCGCCACCTCGAATCCGATGTGGTCGAGGACGTCTCAATCAAGGACGTCAAAGCCGTCTTTTATGTGAACAGCTTTGATGGAAACTCGATTCGCAATCATCTCAATTTCCATACCCGCGCGCCCATCGTCCACGGCATATGGA
>OCZT010000112.1_pt1 | contig 73789 bp, 61 predicted proteins | sample 1539031 | NCBI WGS metagenome assembly OCZT01 (sample SAMEA3539308, study PRJEB22396) | soil metagenome | biome: tundra; feature: field; material: soil | place: USA | collected 2010-05 | depth 0.15 m
GGAACAACGCCACGCTCGAAATCGAGCGTGGCGGTTTTGTTTATTCTTTCCGAGGTGAAGTCAGCATTCGAGGCTTAGCCTTGAGAATTTGAAACTAAGGCTAAGTCCTCGGATACCATACAGGAATGATATTTGAGGTCTCGCCTCGGAAAAAGGAATTTGCTCGTCGGATAATGTTCAACACCGAGTGTTGAACATTATTATAAAGTGAAAGAAATTATGTAGCTACTCATACGTTACTTTCATGCTATAGCATGAAAGTAACGTATGAGGATTTAAGTCACTTGGACGTCGGATGTCCAAGTGGCTGTAAACCGTTTTCTTGATTCTTTATTCTTACTTCTATACTATGTCTCTATGTCCAAATACCGCATCGGGGCCATAGTGCTCGTTCTTCTCCTTGCCTGCCTCGGTTATTTCATGTACACCTCTGGTAGACCTGGGGCAAGATTTCCATTTAAATACGGCCTAGACCTTATAGGTGGCACAGAGCTTGTTTATCACGCAGACGTTTCCAAAATAGCACCCGGAGATGTGAGTGATTCCATGAATACGCTTCGTGATGTCATTGAACGTCGCATCAATATTTTCGGTGTTTCCGAACCACTTATTCAAGTAGAAGATTCTGGAATTATTTCTGGCAACCCCGACCATCGTCTCATTGTTGAGCTTCCGGGTGTGACAAATATTGATCAGGCGGTTGCCATGATAGGGCAGACTCCACTTCTAGAATTCCGATTAGAAAAACCTGGCGCGCGAGACCTTGCTACCAAGGGCGCCATCACGGCATCTACATCTATTGATGATTTGTTCACGCCAACTGGGTTAACAGGTGCGCTTCTCCAGAATGCCAGTTTGCAATTCAATTCCACAACTAAGCAACCTTACATCGTACTCAATTTCAACAGCGACGGTACAGCTCTTTTTGCCAAGGTCACCAGTGAAAACATTGGCAAAGTTTTAGCAATCATTCTTGACGGCCAGATAGTTGAGACTCCTGTGATTCAGGACGCTATTCTTAATGGCACTGCTCAAATCACCGGTTCATATACGCCAGAGCAAGCATCCGCTGTGGTTCGCCAGCTCAATTATGGGGCTCTCCCAGTGCCCATTTCTCTCGCTAGTACCGAGACTATCGGCGCATCACTTGGCTCAGCTGCGCTTACCGCAGGACTCAAGGCAGGGCTCGTCGGCTTCGCCATCGTGGTTCTATTCCTTATATTCTGGTACAGACTTCCAGGACTCGTCGCTTCTATTTCTCTTGTACTTTACATTCTTATTTCGCTTTCTCTTTTCAGACTCGTTCCAGTCACTCTCACCGCCGCAGGGTTGGCCGGATTCATTCTTTCTATAGGTATGGCAGTGGACGCCAACATTCTTATTTTTGAGCGCATGAAAGAAGAGCTTCGCCGTGGCAAGAAACTTGAAGAAGCAATGCATGAAGGATTTCACCGCGCATGGCTCTCTATTCGTGACTCAAATATTTCTTCCATTATTACAGCCGTTGTTCTCTTCTGGCTCGGCACAGCAGCGGTCAAAGGTTTCGCATTGACGCTCGGCATCGGAGTGGCTGTTTCAATGTTTACCGCCATCACTGCTTCTCGCACATTCCTTTTTGCATCAGGCATAAAAGGGGAGAGCAAGACGGCCAAGTTTTTATTCGGCTCCGGAATTTCATCTTCCAAAAATCTAACATCTAACAACTAACCTCTATGTTCATCGTAACTCACAGAAAACTTTTCTTCATAATCTCATCACTACTGGTGGTGGGCTCAATTGTTTCTATGTTTCTTTTCGGTTTACATTTTGGAATTGATTTCACCGGCGGTTCACTTCTTGAAGTGACGTTTACCAACGGAAGACCAACTCTTGATGATGCCAACACTCGTTTGGCACCACTAGCGCTTGGTGAATATAGTCTTAGACCTTCAGGAGACAGCAATCTTGTATTGCGTAGCCGTGAGTTAACCCCAGCCGAGAAAACTCAAGTAGAGTCCGCATTATCAAGCGGTCATCCTGAAAATATTCAAGAAGACAGATTTGATTCTGTGGGACCGACAGTTGGCGCAAGTTTGAAACAGAAGTCCTTCTACGCTATTGGTGCCGTTATTCTATGTATTGTGCTTTTTGTTACCTTTGCCTTTCGCAAAGTTTCTTTGCCGGTTGCCTCGTGGAAATACGGAGTAGCAACCATTGTCGCCCTAGCTCACGATGTTCTCATTCCGGCAGGAGTATATGTGGTTTTTGGCCATTTTACCGGGGCCGAAATTGATATTCTTTTTGTCACTGCGCTTCTAGCCATTCTCGGTTATTCGGTCCACGATACTATTGTAGTGTTTGATCGCGTCCGCGAGCATTTAAGAGTTAATGGTGAATACCGTACGAAGGAGCCATTTGAAGAAACAGTAGGCAAGAGTGTCCGCGAAACTTTTGGCCGTTCCATCAATACATCACTGACGATTTTTCTTGTACTCGCCGCACTATTCTTTCTTGGAAGCGAAGCCACTCGCAACTTCTCATTCATTCTCCTCATCGGTATAATCGTAGGTACATACTCGTCAATATTTATAGCATCTCCACTCTTGGTAACCTTGGAAAAATTGCAGAAGAAGGAATAATGGTATAATTAATTCATGACACACGAACAACCACCAAATGAAGAGGAAATTGAAGAAATAAGTCAACTTCATGAAAGGCAGGAGGAGGAAGACGAAAAAAAATTGTTGGAGGCTCTGAATCTTCTTCCGGAATTGGCTAATGCTTCTGATTCAGAAATAACGGATTGTAAGTTTGAGAGTGAGCCGTACGATCCAGCGAACCTAATTTATGCAGACCCACCTTACACTGAAGAGAATGTCCCCAAGTGGAGTAAGGTCAAGGCAACAATAAAAGGTCATTCAGTAGAATTTAGTGAAGAGTTGAAGAATGGAGAGGATTTGGCAAGCTTTGTTTATATCGATAATGTTGAATTGTATGATTATACTGGGAGGATGACTAGGGATCGTCAGCATATCATTCAGTCTCTTAAAGATAGGGTATTAAAGATTTTAGATAGAGAAAAAAGTGAAAAGTAAGTGCAAGGAAAAGAATAAATAAAAAACACCAGCAACATTCCGCTGGTGTTTTGTTATGCAGGGGTCCGGAATCCATTTAGTCACAGAAAGAGTACTTATTTTGCATTTTTATCAATAGAAAAAATTATTTTTTGCAAAGTAAAAGGGGTGCACTTGAATCAGTGCACCCCAATGGGGGGTCTTCGGTCGCTTTTAGTCTTTACTGGTTGGGCGCTACCCCTTAGCGTCGGCCTTGTCGGTTACCGGTTTGGCCACGTAACTGCTTGGTTACGTCCAGCTGACTGTTCCTTTAGGCGATAGAACATCGCCCGCGTCGTGTAAGTGTCCAAGCTCAAGTTGGGTTAGGACACTTCGCACTTGCGTCGGGATCCACAGGAACCTTCATGGAATTACTCCCTTCTAGGAATCGAGTTGGCCAACGAGGGCAGCTTGAGGTCTTCCCCCGTCAGCCTGGTTCAAGCCTCTTTCTTAGCGGCAATATGACCGAAGACCTTAATGTACTTACTAGAGGACATACTACTCTGCTATTAACTGGTGTCAAGAATTCTACAAAAGAAAAGCGCCGACTGAATCTGTCGGCGCTTCGAAGTGGACCTCCAGCGGTCCTTCGGTCACGCCAGACAGTATTTCTACTGGGGCGCACAGAAAGTCATCCATTTGCGCGACGTGGGTCGCATAGATTATTTCCTTTTTCGCTTAGCCTGTGACGGGAGTTCATCCGGTCATACCAAGGGCTCAAATGATATCCCACCCCACGGAAGGAACAGGCTTTTCTGGACTAAACCGGGTCACTTAGAGCCATCACTGTAGAATTGCGTGCGTTCTCAACTCTAACTCTGTGCCCAGACGCTGGAGGCGCCACTTCGAAGAACATCCTGTGAGATAGTCTACTCACATAAAGATGGCGGTCAAGGGTTGGGGTTGAACTCGTCCCTCGCGAGCGACGGGGTTGACTCATATATATCTATGCGTATAATAGCTCTCACGCCCCGCCCCAGTTGCGTTCTAAAAGAAGTTTTTCTTCGGAACGAAAGTATAGGCTAGATTACACTAGCCAGATGGGAATATCAGGAAACTGGGGCGGGTTTGTTCGTTGACATATGTTTCACTAAATAAAATTTGAGAACCCTCACTCTGTGTGGCTCGTCAGAGTTATAGAGTGGGGAGCAAGTCCTCAAGAAAATTCAAGTCCTGGCATATTCAATCAATATGTGCGGGCATGCTTGTTGTATTTTTTAGCAGAAAGACAGCAAGTAAGTAATTCCAAGTGAGTTAGGAAACCTTACTCTTTGCGTGAATAAAATATTGAATTTAGTATTCTTTATTTTGTTCCGTTCCAATTTGTTGCAAGGTTTGTTTTCGTGCAAACGGAAGCAGATTCAATGCAGGATTTTTTTTAGAGTTTGATCCTAGCTCAGGATGAACGCTGGCGGCGTGGATAAGGCATGCAAGTCGAGTGGGTTTAGACCCACGGCGAACGAGGTAGTAACACGTAGGAACTTCCCCCTAAGTTGAGCATAACTAGCCGAAAGGTTAGATAATTCTCAATAGTCTGGTGCTTCACTATTGTTCAGCACTGCGATACTAATTTACGAATACATGCGAATTTACGAATAACAATGCAATTGCATTATTCGTATCATTCGTTTTCATTCGTATATTGGTATCGTGATGTGCCGAGTAGTAGCGAGGCACCAGTAAAGATTTATCGCTTAGGGAAAGGCCTGCGGGATATCAGCTAGTTGGTAAGGTAATGGCTTACCAAGGCTATGACGTCTAGGGGAGCTGAGAGGCTGACCCCCACCGATGGTACTGAGACACGGACCATACACCTACGGGTGGCTGCAGTCAAGAACCTTCCACAATGGACGAAAGTCTGATGGAGCGACGCCGCGTGATTGATGAAGTCCCTCTGGGACGTAAAGATCTTTTGTGAGCTACTAAGTTTATTGAAGAGCTCAAGAATAAGGGGTTGCTAAACTCGTGCCAGCAGCAGCGGTAATACGAGTGCCCCAAGCGTTATCCGGAATCATTGGGCGTAAAGGGTGTGTAGGTGGTTGTGTTAGTCTCTTGTTAAATTCTTCGGCTTAACCGGGGGTCAGCAAGGGAAACGGCACGACTCGAGGATGCGAGGGGTGAATGGAACTCATGGAGTAGGGGTGAAATCCGTTGATATCATGGGGAACACCAAAAGCGAAGGCAGCAGACTGGCATATTCCTGACACTGAAACACGAAAGCGTAGGTAGCGAATGGGATTGAAGTTCATCTCGCGCGTTGCGGGATTCACTTCAGAGAGGCAACTCTCTGTTGTGAGGCGTAGGGGTACGTTGAACATAGTTCCGTCCGGCAGTAATGTCGGAATATAAACTTGTCCCGTCACGATTTATCGTGGACGAGGATCCCGCGAAGGCGTGAGCCGAAGTGGGAGCTATATGCTGGAAACTCCGAATAGTATCCGGCACTACCACTAACTAAAAACCTGGGGGAATTCAAGATGTACGTCATTGAATACGAAGTCCCAGTAGTTCGACAGTATTGTGATGGGGAAGGTTTTGCGATGATTCCGACGTCTAGTCGCCTTAAGGCGACTACTGACAAGGACGCTAAACTCAAAGCCCGCACAGTCCTGCGTCGAGCGATTCGAGTGTGCAGAGGTCGCAAGGTGGAACCTCGACCGCTCCGAATCATCAAGGTAGTTAAAAAGTGGTGAAAAAGTGACCGGTGCGGACAATCAGCAGGGAAGAACTTAGATAGGAGAAGAACGCATGAAGAATTATCGTGCCGAATTTTCTCACCGCATTGGTGGGCAACAGGTCAACAGGGTCAAAACTTTCTGGATGTCTTCGAAGAAGAAGGCAATCGGAAAGTTTCGATCCTTGCGAAAGGCAGATTCAACGATTCAAGAAGCCAGACTTTTTCGACAGAGAGACGAGTCTCTTGTCGACGAGTACGTCGGTTACATCTAGGTTCCCCTCAGAGACTAAACGCCGAGATCCCTATTGGTCAACACTCGGTGTTGACCAATAGGGATAAGATATAGTCCGAACTGCATAGCGATATGCAGAGTACAGCAGAAATGTCTGTGCCTCCAAACTTATACAACTTATTAAACTTCAAAACTTAATAACTTAATTTGTGCGGAGCAACAAATTGTAGATACCCCAGTAGTCTACGCCCTAAACGATGATCGCTAGTTTTTCGGAGTATCGACCCTCTGAGAGACGAAGCTAACGCGTTAAGCGATCCGCCTGGGTAGTACGGCCGCAAGGCTAAAACTCAAAGGAATAGACGGGGACTTGCACAAGCAGAGGATTATGTGGTTTAATTCGATGGCAAACGAAGAACCTTACCAAGATTTGAAATTTAGCTGAAGGCCGGCAGAAACGTCGGAGGTCCGCAAGGACAGCTAGACAGGTGATGCATGGCCGTCGTCAGTTCGTGATTTGAGTTGTTCCCTTCAGTGGGGTAACGAACGCAACCCTCGTTGCCTGTTATACGTGTCAGGCGAGACTGCCCCTTATCAGGGGAGGAAGGTGAGGATGACGCCAGGTCAGCATGTCCCTCTGATATCTTGGGCTACACACATAATACAATGGCCGGTACAACGGGTCGCAATGGAGTAATCCGGAGCCAATCCTTATAAAGCCGGCCCCAGTTCAGATTGGGGGCTGAAACTCGACCCCATGAAGTTGGATTTGCTAGTAATCGCGGGTCAGCTATACCGCGGTGAATACGTTCTCAAGTCTTGTACTCACCGCCCGTCAAGTCAGGGAAGTTGGGAGTGCCCGAAGATCTGCTTTGCGGATATAAGGCAAGCTCAATGACAAGGACTAAGTCGTAACAAGGCACGGGTAGCGGAAGCTGCTCGTGGAGTAATTCAAGTGAAACAATGTCTCGCCGCAAGGCGCAGGCTTATTGTGTCGATATTGTGTGCTTCAATTGAGCACATAATGGATAGTGATGAAGTATCCTAAAAATTCATTGGACCCTGGGAAAGACCAGTGCAGGTCGCCGTCGCTCGCAAGAGCTATGGTGTCCGAAGGGAACGGGACAAAATAAAGAATATTAGAAATCAAAAAAACCGCTAACCTAAGCGGTTTTTTTGATGTATTGACTTTTTATATACAACTGTGCTATAATACCAAACAGAAAGATGGAATCGTTCCATCTTCGAACCTGTTCAATCGGAGGTGTGCCGTGGCAAGTCTTTCCTGGCCCGACCAGATCGGCGAGATGGTTCAGCCGCTTGTCGAAGTGAAGAGGGGTCCGTCATTGGGTACAGTACTACTCGTGGCCTCTGTCACCATCTCGGTTGCGATCATCATCGTTTACTTCTGCGGCTTACCAGCAGCCGTCGACCGGTTCGTTGTCGGGCTCGTAAGGCTTGTCGGATGAGACAGCCAAACGAAGATGTTTCTCGGTCGCGCATCATAGAAGATGCGACGCGCGCTCAGAGAATTGGACGCGCAAAGAGGCCGACTCGGGACAAAGTTCGTGAGGTACTGTACATTTTCGGTGCGATCGTGTTTTGCATTGTTGCACTGAAGTTGGCATCTTCGCCAGACCAAGCCAAACGCAGACGTTTCCTTCATTATTCCGTTCAGCAAACGGACGAGTGAGGGACCGAGTAGGCGAGCCCGACAACCACTTGTGGTTGTCGGGCTCAATTTTTTTATATTCATCCGACCAACCCGTCAACGTGCCACGTTGACGGGTTGGTCGGGTCCATTTTTTCGAGGTGAGTCCTCGGCAGATTTCGTGCCAAGGTCTCTCCTCGGAAAAAGTTTTTGATTCAATTTAATTTCCCGAGGACTAAGCCTCTGGGTTTTGAGTACTCGCAAAACATCGCTCTGGCTCGCACAAAGCAGAAAACCTGCGTTTGAGCAGGTTGTTCTGTCTTTGTGCGCGTACTAGGATTTGAACCTAGGACCCCATCAGTATCAGTGATGTGCTCTACCAACTGAGCTATACGCGCATTATTTTAATTTTACACTTAAAGCTATTACACAAACACTTGTTCAGACCTACCAAAACAGCTATACGCGCGTATTTTTACGACCAAACAACTACACATGACTGCCTTTAAAATACAGATAATGACTATAACAAAAAAAGACAATAGCACAAATACGGTTTTATATCATCAAGATTAAAGCTATAATAGGATTACAAACACAATTATGTCAAAAAATAAAGTCGTTTTTATTGTTGGGGTAATTCTTCTTATTATGTCGACGCCGTTTATTGGTTTTCCATCTGCTTGGAAAGATTTTTTAACAGGTGCTTTGGGCCTGCTACTAATTGTGCTTTCAATGTGGAGTTCTATAGTGGCGCGTTCGGGTTTTACTTTTCGCAAAAAAAAGAAGCCGGAAGTTGTAGAAAAACCTTTTGTCGATGGCCATGGGCAATCTATTAGTGGGGAATCTGAAAGTGTAATCAATAGCTTGAACCCTCTGCATGAATAAGAACCGCTTGCAGAAAAAGAATTTGAAGTTAATACTTGTTGCTATTTTTGGTGCAGTTTTGATAATTCTAGTATATCTAGGCGTACCCCAGCTTCTGGGCATTACGTATGAAGAGGGTCTGGTCAAGGCGGTTGTTGCACAGAAAACTGAAACGCAGGTGGCTAGTTCAACGGCCGTCACTCACGTTTCAACCCCGAGCAAAGTTAAGGGTTTGTATATGACAGCATGCGTTGCTTCCACATCAACGTGGCGTGAAAATCTTGAAACTTTGATTAAGAATACGGAGCTCAATTCCGTTGTCATCGATATCAAAGATTATTCAGGAACTATTTCTTTTATTGATCCAGCACTTCAAGGTAATGATGTTACGGGTTGTAGGGTAAAGGATATGGGTGCATTTATTGCCGAGCTTCATCGCGCAAACATATATGTCATAGGCCGAGTAACCGTTTTTCAGGATCCATACTACGCATCTAGATACCCAGAGCTGGCAGTCAAAAGCAAGTCGACAGGGGGTATTTGGAAAGACAGACACGGGTTGCCGTTTGTAGATGTCGGGGCCAAGCCGTATTGGGACCACGTCATAGATATTGCCAAAGCTGGGTACGCACTAGGTTTTGATGAAATAAATTTTGATTACATTAGGTACCCATCAGATGGAAATATGGCAGATGCCCACTATTCTTGGACCATAGGCACTTCTACCAAAGCACAAATGGTCAAAAGCTTTTTCTCGTATTTACACGACCATCTCAAAGATACTGGTGTGAAAACTTCAGCTGACCTTTTTGGTCTTGTGACTGTAGCCGAGGATGATCTTGGTATTGGCCAAGTTCTTACGAATACACTTCCATATTTTGATTTTGTTGACCCAATGGTATATCCGTCACATTTTGCTACTGGCGCTGATGGCTACAAAGTCCCAGCAGCTCATCCATATGAAATTGTGCATTATTCAATGGCAGAGGGTCTTAAGCGTGAAGAGGCACAAAAAGTGGCAGAAGGTATCGCCACATCCACACCATCCAAGCTTCGTCCATGGCTTCAAGATTTTGATTTGCTTGGAGTACCATATGGAGTGCCGGAAGTGCAAGCACAAATAAAGGCGACCCATGATGTGGGATTAACAAGTTGGCTTTTGTGGGACGCTAGCAATAGATACACACCAACTGCGCTACAGCCGAAGTAAAATGAAGAAGAATTTTTTCAAAGGTAAAAAAATAACAGTCATGGGACTTGGCCTACTTGGTCGTGGAGTGGGGGACATAGCTTTCCTTGCCAAGGAAGGAGCTGATCTTGTTGTTACAGATTTAAAAACCAAAAAAGAATTGGCCCAAAGTTTGAAACAACTCAAACGTTTTAAAAATATTAAATACACTTTTGGCAAACATGATTTAAAAGATTTTGAAAACAGAGATTTTATTTTAAAGGCAGCTGGCGTGCCAATCGATTCTGTATATATAAATCATGCCAAGGAAAATGGTGTGCCTGTCTATATGAGCACAGCACTATTTGCTCAATTGTCTGGTGTGAAGGTTGTCGGTGTCACTGGTACCCGTGGTAAGACCACGGTGGCATACATGCTACACCAAATTTTGAAAGAAAGTTACAAAGGAAAGAAAAATAAAATATTTCTTGGTGGTAACATTCTAGGTGTGGCCACATTGCCTTTTCTTGCGAAAGCAAATAAAGGTGACATCGCCGTACTTGAGTTGGATTCGTGGCAATTGCAAGGGTTCGGAGATCTCAAAATAAGCCCACAATTGGCCATTTTTACGACATTTATGCCCGACCACCTCAATTATTACAAAAATAATTTGAGAAAGTACTTTGAGGATAAGGCCAACATTTTCAAATATCAAAAAAGTGGTGATACTTTTATTGCTGGTAGCCAGCTAAAGAAAACCAAATATCAATTGCCCAAGCGCACTCGCTTTGTTTCAGAAAGTTATCTACCAAGAGATTTGAAATTGTCAGTTCCAGGAAGTCACAATCGTTACAACGCAGCTATAGCGCTCCGGTCCGCTCGTGCGCTAGGAGTTAAGAACGATTTGATATTTAAGTCGCTCCAATCTTTTGTTGGTGTGCCAGGTCGGTTAGAAAAGATAAAAACATATAAAGATGTTGCAATTTACAACGACACCACTGCCACCACTCCACACGCATTAGTAAGTGCGCTTCAATCATTCGGCAATAAGAAAAATATTATTCTCATTATGGGGGGGTCAGACAAAGCAATTGACTTAAAAATTTTGAAAATACCGTTAAAAAAATATTGTAAAAAAATTATACTTTTGCCTGGTACCGGCACTGACAGATTACTGAAGGAAAGGATAATTTCACTAGGGCTTTCTGTTGCCAAAGTTTCTGATTTTAAAACAGCTATTAAGCATGCGCTTTCAGATTCAAAAAAGGGAGACATTTTACTTTTAAGCCCAGGTTTTGCTTCGTTCGGAATGTTTAAAAATGAATATGATCGCGGGGACCAGTTCAATCGTTTGGTGTCGCAGTTTACAAAGTAATAAAATGACCGATCCTCGCTGGGATCGGTCATGGTAATCGTGAAGCATCTTAGGGCATGCACCCACTAATCGCTCGGCGAAGTTCTTGCATCTCCTCTGGGATAGAGTCGAATAGTTCTCGAATCTTCCCTCCATCAAGTCCGAAGACTTTCGGGTGAACCTTGTGATGAGTATTCCAATACTCGATTACCACTATGTCGAAATGTAAACACGTAGGCATACTTGCCTCCAATAAAAGAGCCTGGTTGCATTGTACATATTTGTTTAGCTGATTCAAGTTAAGCAATTTTTTACTGTAATTTCGGCGGTATTTCGCTATAATGTAGCGAGAATGAACTACGACTCAGAAAAAGTTACATATTTTGCCGAAACTGATGCGCGCAACAAGCACATTAAGTTTGGTATAAAAGCCAAAGACCGCACCAAGCATGTTTATGTCATCGGAAAGACAGGCATGGGGAAGTCTACACTCCTAGAGAATATGGCCATTCAGGATATTCAGAATGGTGAAGGTCTAGTTTTTGTTGACCCGCACGGTGGTACTGCAGAGAAACTTCTTGATTTTGTACCCGAAAATCGCATCAAAGATGTATTGTATTTTGCTCCTTTTGATACGGAGTATCCCATTTCCTTCAACGTCATGGAAGACATCGGCGAGGACAGTAGACATTTAGTGGTAAGCGGTTTGATGAGTGCCTTCAAAAAACTTTTCGGTGAAGAAAGTTTTTCAGATAGAATGCAGTACATTTTGCAGAATACTATTTTGGCGCTCTTGGAATATCCGGGAGCGACGATGCTTGGTATAAACAAGATGCTTATAGATAAGGTTTATAGAAAGAAGGTCGTGGACAATATCACTGACTCCTCGGTCAAAACATATTGGACCAAAGAGTTTGCGGGTTATACCGAAAGATTCGCCGCGGATGCTATTCCTGCAATCCAAAACAAAGTTGGACAATTCACTTCCAACCCTCTGATTCGCAATTTGATTGGTCAGCCAGTTTCAACTTTTGATATCCGTAAGATCATGGATGAGCAGAAGATAATTATCGTTAACCTTTCCAAAGGTCGTGTCGGCGAAAGCAATGCCAATTTGCTCGGCTCCATGCTCATCACCAAGATTTATCTTGCCGCTATGAGCCGTGCCGACAAAAACCTTGCCGAGCTTTCCAAACTGCCCAATTTTTATTTATACGTAGATGAATTCCAGTCATTTGCAAACGAGTCATTTGCAGACATTCTTTCTGAGGCCAGAAAATACAAATTGAATCTGACGATTGCCCACCAATACATAGAGCAAATGGATGAAGAGGTAAGAGACGCAGTCTTTGGTAACGTGGGAACGATGATTGCCTTTAGAGTCGGAGCGTATGACGCAGAAGTGTTGGAAAAAGAATTTGCGCCGACATTCACTATCGAAGATTTCGTCAATCTGGGTTTCGTTCAGATTTATCTCAAGCTAATGATAGACGGCGTTTCGTCCCAGCCATTCTCTGCTATGACCATGGCCCCGATTGCTCAAGCAGATCGCTCGTACAGGGAAGAAATAGTTGCTTCTTCTCGAAGTCAGTTTGCCCATCCGAAGGCCGAGGTAGAGTCAGCCATCAACGCTTGGCTAGAAGAAGGTACAGCTAAGGTTATTCCAAAAGTAGATAAAAATGCAGTTTTGCCAAGAAGCGATTCTTCAAATTCTTTTGTGAAAAGTGAAAACCCAAGAAGTGCAGAACGCAAAGACAAGAAAGAATTGGATAAGGAAAAGAAAGCAGTATTTGAAAATATAATCAAAGAGGAGAAAAACATTGGTCAACCAAACATTCCCAAGCAAAACCCCATTACTCTCAAGGAGCTAGGCGAGCGCGCTCCCGCCAAAGACAAAAACCCGAGTACCGCCCACATGTCCGAGCTCAAGCGTGCTCTGGAAGGTTTAACGAAAAAGGTGCAAGGCGACGTTCAAAAAATTGAGAAAGCATTCAACCACCCACCACAAGCGCAAAACAGTTCTCAACAGCAGAGTAAACCACAACCTTCAAAACCAAATCTACCTCAACAACAAAGTAATCAAGCTCCAAATAAAAAACCACCGGAATCCCAACAACCCCAGCAAAACAAAAAACAACCAGTTGCTGAAATTCCTCAAGACGAATTGCTCAATATGTTAAAAGTAGACGGCAAGTAATTCTCTGGTAGAGTTGTAATTATGAAAAGAATCCTCATATTTTCTACAGCCTATTTTCCATTTGTTGGTGGGGCAGAAGTAGCAATAAAGGAAATAACAAACCGCATCGGAGGCGATATTGAGTTTGATTTGATTACCACAAGACTTGATGGAAATTTAAAGAAAGTTGAGAAAGTCGGAGCCATAAATGTTTATAGAATAGGGATTGGGTTGCCCATTATGGATAAATTGCTTGTACCATTTAGAGGTGCAATTTTAGCTGCGAAACTAAATAAAAAAAATAAATATGATTTTTTCTGGCCAGTGATGGCGTCATTTGCTAGTGGCGCACCATATATTGTTAACATTGCCAGACAACTTTTAGGCAAAAATAAAGTGCCAATAGTACTTACCCTTCAAGAAGGTGATTCAGAAAGACGTTTAAAATATAGGTGGTTGGGGCTTATTGATTTGTCTTGGAAACTCGCACTTCAAAGGACGGATATTTTGACCGCCATCAGTCAGTATCTTTTAAATCGATCTAGAAATTTTGGATATAAAGGAAGAGCAGAATTAATACCAAATGGCGTAGACATAAAGAAATTTGAAAGTGGTCAACACTCGGTGTTGACCAAAGATAAGGTTGTGATTGTTACCACATCGCGTTTGGTAGAGAAAAACGCCGTAGGAGATATTATCGAATCTTTAAAATATCTTCCTGAAAACGTTGAGTTGAATATTATAGGTATCGGCCCCTTGGAATCAGAATTAAAGCTGAAAGTTAAAAGCTTACAGCTAGAAGCGAGAGTAAAGTTTCTTGGTCTCATCAAGCACGAAGACATTCCTGATTATTTACATGTTTCTGACATTTTTATTCGCCCATCTTTATCAGAAGGTATGGGCAATTCATTTATAGAAGCCATGGCCACAGGCATTCCTGTTATCGCTACTCCGGTAGGTGGCATCGTTGATTTTTTGAATGATGGCGAAACCGGACTTTTTTGTAAAGTAAAAGATCCTGCAAGTATCGCAGAGCAGGTCAAACGTTTAATGGGGAACAAAGACCTACGAGAAAAAATAGTCACCAGTGCCAGAAAAATGGTATCCGAAAAATATGACTGGAATTTAATTGCCCAAAACATGAAAGAAAGGGTATTTAATACTTAAATTGGGAATTTTTGGAGCCATTGACTTATTTATATAATTTGTGTTATAACGTGAGAACTGGCATACAGCCAGAGTTCTTTCGCCAAAGATATGCCGAGAAATACTCGGCCGTTCAAAGGCACTGACACAGGAGTATCCATGCCGATCGCTTTCCCGGGTCTAAACAACGAAGGTCGCCAAATTCCACTCATCACCATCCTCGGTGTGCTCAATGCGTATCCGCAAGCGACACTCGAGTTCATCGTTCGAAATTTCAGCACGATCGAGCCGCCCCTCGATGAGGCGAAGGGGCTAAGATTCAGTGCAAAGCTCACGGTCTATTTGCCAGAAGACAAGGTGGCTATCGATCGGGGTCAAGTTCCGATTGTATGGTCAGACCGAGTGAACCTCAGTCGGATTTTGCCACCCCAGGCAATGGATATCCTCCGTCGTAGACGGATTGAGAAGACTGGCGCCATACCGGCACAAGCGTTTCTTGATCACGCGCAGGAGATTGCCGACATGATGAGGAGAACGATTGTCATCACACATCAGTACGGTGGCAACATGGAGTATGCTTGCTACGACGAGTACGAGCCATTCGTTCCTGGTTGTAATGGGCCGGTCGCTCTCAAGCGACATATCCCGTCAGACATGTAGCTTCTGCAGTCTTTGTTTATTGCAACAAGCGAGGAGCGCGTAAACAAGTACTCTTGTTTACAGCGTCCGAGCGCCGTTGCAATACAAGGGTTGAATACCGCGTGGCTTGCCACGCACAAGGGCGAGCATTGCTCGCTCCTTGTGACCGGGGCTTTCCCCGGGGTAAATACCGCTTTTATTCAGGTGTTTTAAGGTTATGGCGCCACCCCAATCTCGAGGTGGCGTTTTTTGTTCGTAAATAAGGGTTTTATAGACTATTGACTTCCATTTACATAGGTGCTATAATCGCTACAGTAGTAACTTTGATCTTTCCAAACCACCCCAACACAGGCAGGTGATAGATGCGTGTCCGCATTTCAATTGGTAACCTCGCTCCCGTCATGAGGGTTCCGTGTGGCGAGTTCGATTCGACTCACTGCATTGGCATCCTCAACTCCGGCGCCTACAAGAAGGGCCAGCGTCTCATCCAGCCGATAGGCGGGGCGGCGACGCTTACGGCCGAGGGACGCAAGTTCCTCGAGGAGAAGTTCGGAGCGACGGAGTTCCACAAGAACGATGCTCGCTTCATCGTGGACGACATGCATCTCGCAGACGTCCTCAAGTTCTTCGAGAACCGCGATCCGAAGTTCTTCGAGATCGACCCACTGCGGGAGATCTGCGAGGAACTCTCGACGGGCGAGTTTCCCGCGAACGAGTTCTTCGACGCCATCGAGTCACCACTCACAGTCGATGAAGCTGGCCAGCTCGCGGTTCGTTTCAAGCGGACCGTGGTTCAGCCGTTCACTGACAGCGCAGGCACCTCGCCTCTCGCTGGTAAGGAACCGAGCCGCCGCCTGTTTCACCTGTTCGAGATCGAAGTCCCGACAAGCGCGATGTTCGAGAAAATCCGGGCGTCGCGGGCTATCAAAGAGCTCAATTCGGACGAGGCTCTCACGACCATGGGTGGTAGCCGTAAGGGGTTTACCGACGAAGGCGATGTCATCGCCGACAACTTCATCCTCCCGTAGGGTGGAGCACAGCCCAGCGCAAATCATCGCGCTGGGCTGTTTTCATTTAAAATTTACAATTAATACCGTTCTGTCATCCATGGATTTTGTAGATCTGTATTTAATATATTTATCTGGATCTTCAAGCTCAGTTTGTTTATGTAACTTCTCCCAAGCATTTATAGTAGCTTCATTGGGTATGGCAAAATAACCATCCGAAAATATTTCAAGCGACCACAAATCCTTTATGTCCAAGGTGAGTTTATTTATAAATTTATTTGGGGTTACGGTCCCGTCCAATACTCCATAACCAAGTGGATTTTCTGCGTTATTTTGATAATCAAATTGTTTAATTAGAAGAGGTTCGATGTGTTTTCTCGCTCCCTCTATGTCGCCGGTCTTTTTAATGTAATTGGCTCTCTCGTTTGAGTTGTTTGTATCAACTTGTTTTTTAACCAGATATACTTCTGTGTTGTTGATTCTAAAACCTACGTCACCGATATAAGTAATGGTGATTTTTTCCAATTCTAATCTTACGCATACGAAACTACATGTGAATCTAAATTTTGGATCCTTAATAATTTCTGTAATTTTTAGTTGTTTATATAAGTCAGAAATTTTTGAATTGATATGATTTACAAGTTCAGCCCCATTAAGAGCGGTAGTCAGACACCCGTTAACCACGAGGTTTGACACTAGCTCTCCTCCTGTCTTTCCACCATATAGTTTCCCACTTTTGTCTGTTGCACCATCAGCAACGACAAAACAAGCATCATTGTAACCGTAACAATCTTCATTTTTTTCTTTGATTTTCCCCTCGGAAGAGCACGTAATTTTTATCATTTTAAAGCATTTTAACACGGATTCTTTGCTTATATGTTATATTTATTTAATGCAAAACAGATTTGATTTTATAGTTTCACTAATTAAAGAAGCGGGACAGAAAGTGCTCGAGTCCCGAGATAAACATTTAGAAGTTTCATCAAAAAATGGAGATGCCAGAGATCTGGTAACCAATGTAGATTTGGAAGTGAATCAATTTATTACCGAAAGTATTAATGCAGAATTTCCAAACGAACTTATTTATTCTGAAGAAACCAAAGATAAGGTAAATGAAGGTGGTAGTTTCTGGTCAGTAGATCCAATAGACGGGACTTCAAATTTTGCTCGTTCTTTGCCTCATTATGCGGTGGTGATTTCTTGGATGGAGAACGGCGAGCCGATTATGGGGGCGATTTATAATCCGGTTACAAAAGAATTATTTAGTTTTGAAAAGAGCAGAGGTTCGTTTCTTAATGGTTCGCCAATCAAGGTTTCAACCATTTCTACTTTAAAGGAGGCCTACATACTTCTTCACATTGGTCGAAAGGAAGATATACGAGAGTGGGGGATTAATCTTCAAAAAGCTTTTCTCGCTGGCGCAAAAAAGAATATTAACCTAGGTTCTTCTGCTTTAGATCTGGCTTTCTTGGCCGCCGGTCGAGTAGATGTGGTGATTTATGGCACCATGACCACCATGGACATAGCTTGTGCCACGGCTCTTGTTCGGGCCTCGGGGGGCGACGTTTATTCAATAGATGGTACCCCCGTGGAGTTTCTCACCACTCCACAGCAAATTATAGCCACTTCAAACAAAGCTTTGTTTGAAGAAATTTCTAAAATCTAAGCCACAGCGAATTCTTTTTGTCTTTCTTTTTCTTCTTCTGAACGCAAGGAGTCTCTTTTGTTTTTGTATTCATCTATAAATTCTCTAGAAACAGGCTTGTCTTCAAGCATCAACTCAAGTACACGGTGCCAGAAGGCGATACGTTTTTTTGTCAGTTCATGCAGGTTCCCGGATGTCTTCGGTAGTGAGCGAATATAGTAGTCAATTAAATACCCCAGTTTGTAGATACGCATAAGACGAAGGTTTAGGTATTCCACTTCTCCGCGATTTGCGCGAACATAATCAGTGAGAAGTTTCTCTAGGTCTGGGTTATGGATGAGCATATAGTTTAAGAACCTTGCCCAGCCCTCGTACTTGTTTCCAAACTGTACAGCTGCTGCATCCAGAACATACATTTTTTGTCCGGAAACTCGAAAATTGTGAGGTACGAAGTCCGTATGAACCAAATGGTTTGAATGTGTGTCTATTGTTGCTTTGTGTTCTTTAAGGAATTGTTCTGCTTGAGAAAGAATGTCTTCCAAAATTCCATCTTCATCAAGTTTTTTTACAGATTTTTGAAATTCGTTGAAAGAGTCAAAGTATGTACGTGCACTAAAAATGGGGAATACAATCCCAACTTTTTTTACGTGTTCAAAAGTTGTTGCATGAAAGGCTTCTTGTGCTTCAAACGCTTTGAGAGCCATAAAGAATTGTTGTTCCAGTGAATGCTCGACAAAAACTTTTTCTTGATTTATGTATTCGGTGATAAAGATTAAGTATTCTTGAATTTGTCCAAAATATATTTCTTCAGGAAAGAGCAACACATCTTCAGCAAAAGATACCGATTGGAGTAGGTCTCTGGCATTTTTCTCATATTGAATTTCCTTTTTTCCATCTAGATGGCTTGATGCCTTGATAGCCACCTTTTTACCCGTTTTGTCAGTGCCCAATAACACCAGTTTGTTTCTGGTCATTAGAAACCTTTCTCCGCTAACATGAGGTTGTTCTTCGCCCAGTTTGTATCCAAGTGGCATGATGGCCTTTTTTATGGCTTCTGTTTCGTTGCGGAGTCTATCTGCCCAAAGAATTTCAGTTTCAGTTGATTTCATTGCTGTTTCATCCTATAGTAGAGCCATTAATTTCGCAATTTTATGAAAACTGTAATTGTAACTGGTGGAGCGGGATTTATCGGTTCAGTGGTAGTCCGCGAGCTATTATCTAAAAAATATAAAGTTATTTGTGTTGATAACTTTGCAGATGATTTATATGATCCGGCACTCAAAGAATATAATGTTAGTGCCTTTAGTAATAATAAAAATTTTGTTTTATATAGAACGGATGTATGTAACCTAGAAGAATTAAGAAATGTTTTTGAAAAGGAGAAACCCGAATTGGTTATACATCTTGCAGCTCGAGCCAATACTAGAAAGGCAGTGGGGGAACCACAAAGTTATTTGGACGTGAACATCGGAGGAACTTTAAACATTCTTGAACTTTCTAAAGATTTCAAAATTGAGAATGTGGTCATTGCTTCTTCCTCAAGCGTCTACGGCAATAGCACAAAGATGCCCCTGAGTGAAAGCGAACCGGCCGATAGACCTCTTTCTCCATATGGAATGACCAAACGAGCTGATGAAGTACTTGCCTATACTTATCACCACAACTTTCAAATGAATATTACTTGTCTTCGATATTTCAATGCTTATGGAGAGAACAATCGTCCAGACCTCGTACCATATATTTGGGGTAATTTGATTTTAGATAATGCAGAGATAGAAATTTCTGGCGATGGTTCGAGGAGTAGAGACTATACATATATAGGTGATATTGCAGACGGAACTATTAAGGCCATGGAAAAGCCACTTGGTTTTGAGGTTATAAATTTGGGTAATAGTCGTCCAGTTTCACTCAAAGAACTTGTTGGGGTGTTTGAGAAAGTTACAGGTATAACAGCCAAAGTAAAAAGTCGTCCAAGTCACAAGGCCAGTGTTGAGTCTACTTGCGCAGATATAACTAAGGCCAAAGAACTTTTAAATTGGGAACCAACTACCCCGATAGAACTTGGGATAGAGAAGTTAATTGCTTGGCTTAGAAACTATAGAACGAAAAATAGCGTTTAGATTTTTTATGTGTGCTTCCCAAGAGAATTTTTCTTTTAAAAGGGCATATCCTTGTCCGGCTAGTTTTTGTGCATAAACAGGATCGTTGAACAATCTTTCGATTGCTTCCGCCAATCCTTGTGGGTCATTTGGTTTTACAAGTAAACCCGTTTTCTCATGATAAAGGGCCTCGTTTGTGCCCGGAATGTCTGTAGCAATAGTTGGAATGTGCGCGGCGAAGCTTGTAAGTACAGTGTGGGGCAGCCCCTCGTAGGTTGAGTTTAAAACATAAAGTTCAGAGCGTTTACGGAGTTGCCATGTTTCTGCTCGAGAAACTTTACCGAGTAGTTCTACAGCGTCATCTAATCCAAGTTCTGATTTTAATTTTTTTAGGTTTTCAAGTTCTGGTCCATCCCCAGCCACGACCAGTTTAGCATCAGGAAATTTTTCTCTTACAATTTTAAGAGCTCTAATCATCCCATCAATCCCTTTCCATGCCACGAGTCTAGCTGTAGTTGCGATTTGGTGTGGCACTTTCGTTGCATCAAAAGGAAGTACTTCAGTTTCTTCTGCTGCATTATAGTTGACCACTGCTTGTTTATCTTTCACTCCATAAGTTTTTTTCAATTCCTCAAGTAAATATGCAGATGGTGTGGTAACCACGCTGGCTCTCTTTAGAACAAATTCTTGGATTGCCATCATGAATTTAATTTTTAAACCACCTTCTGGTGAAGAAAGGAAATCCTCCAATCTTTTTTCAGTAAGTCTGTGCTGGGTGGCTCTTTCCCATGCCTCATCTCCAACAAATTTTAGAACAAATGGTTTGTGTCTAAGAATAGAAACTAGAGCGACCGGCAGACCAGCTGCCATGGCATTTTGAACATAAATTAAGTCAGCGTCTTTACTTGCTCTATAGACAGCGAGGAAATATTTTATGAGCCTGGTCAAAAGAGGTCGTTGTTTACTTACGGGGACAAGGGTTGTTCCTTTAAAGGGTTCTCGAACATCTGTATAGGCAACCACTGTAATTTCGTGTTCATCATGTAGTCTTTCACAAAGTTCTTTGGTATATGTAGCAGGTCCGCCAATCTCTGGTGGGTAAATAGGGGTAGCAATAATGATTTTCATACGATGTACTATAGCATTTCTAAACATCTAAAATAAAGCTATAATCATAGCTATATGAAGAAAAAACTATTCTATATTGCCAATATGAGAATGCCTACAGAAAAAGCGCACGGCATCCAGATTATGGAGATGTGTCAGGCTTTTGTCCACCTTGGGTACGATGTGGAGCTTGTTGTGACCAATAGAAAGACAAGTGTGGCTGATGACCCTTTTGTTTTTTATGATATACCAGAGAGTTTCAAGATCACCAAACTTTGGTGTTTAGATGCCATTAGTTTAGGACGAATTGGTTTTTGGATACAGTCTGTAACATTTGCAGAAAGAGTTGCTTGGTATGTGGTAATGAAAAAAGGGATATTTTATACAAGAGACGAACTTCTGGCTGTTTATCTAAAGTTACTGGGCAAGAATGTTGCCTGGGAAACTCACATGGGGAGGAAAAATTTTTTTGTAAAGCTTATAAATTTGTTCAAGATTCCCATCATAGCTATAACGGAAGGGTTAAAGGATGTCTATATAGGTGGCACTTCACCAGACAATATTTTGGTGGCACCCGATGGGGCGGATATTAGTCGTTTTGATATTCCGTTATCAAAACAAGATGCGCGTAAACAACTGAAACTACCTCTAGATAAAAAAATTATTCTGTACAAAGGGTCTCTAACCCCATGGAAGGGGGCGGGGACACTTGCCGGTGCTACTGAATTTTCAAAAACCTCAGACACTGTCTTTGTTTTTATTGGTGGCAACCCTACTGATGTAGAAGAATTTAAAAAGGAATTTGGTCAGATAAAAAATATTTTAATTTTGGGTAACCGCCCCCGTAAAGAAACTCCTATTTATCAAAAAGCCGCAGACATACTGGTTATTCCCAATAGCGCCAAGGAAGATATATCAAAACTTTACACATCACCGATGAAATTGTTTGGATATATGGCAGGTGGTGTGCCCATAATTGCATCTGATCTGCCGTCTATAAAAGAAATCCTCGGTGAAAGTGATGCCTATTTTTTTACGCCGGATGATGCGAAGAGTTTGGGCGAAACTATAGATATTTTATTTTTAAATATTAACGAAGCACAGAAAAAAGCCACTCAATCTCTTCTGAAAGTCAGGGAGTATTCTTGGGAGAAAAGGGCACGCAATATTATTGATTTTTTGAGAAAGTTCGAATCAAAGAAATCTGTGTCTAATACAAAATAAAATGCGTTTATTGATGATTTCCACAGATAGAAAAATTTTTGTTCCAAACTCTTCTGTGGCCCAGAGGATGGTGGAGTACGGGTCACTACTCGGCGAGCTTCACATAATTGTGTTTACTATTGCGTCACAAAAGTTGGAAGCGGGGCAGATAGGGAAAAATGTTTTTTTATATCATACCAATTCTGGAAGCAGATGGTCGTACGTTTTTGATGCCATACGAATAGGGAAGCAGATTCTTTCACAAGTTTATTTTGGTCAGACTGCCATAACGACCCAAGACCCATTTGAGACCGGTTTTGTGGGAGTTATGTTGAAGAAATTTTCAAAGCTCCCATTACAAGTCCAGCTTCATACAGACGCTTGGAGCCCCTATTTTCGATACGCCGGTCCTCTCAATTGGTTTAGGGTTACGGTTCTAGCACCGTTGGTGTTGAAGCGAGCAGATAGTGTCCGTGTAGTAAGTGAAAAAATTAAGCGTGACGTTATAATTCATGCCAGATTGCCAGCCAGGAAAATTTTTGTACTACCCGTTTTTGTGGACGTTTATACTTACGCTCGTTCTCCAATTATTATAGATTTACATAAACAATATCCACAATGGGAAACAATTATTTTGATGGCGTCTCGGCTTTCAAAGGAAAAAAACATACTACTTGCCATCAAGGTATTTGGCCGTATTTTAGTCAAGCATCCGAAAGTTGGCCTCGTGATTGTTGGCCAAGGCAAAGAGTTTGCTAGGCTTTCAGGGTTTGTCAGCCGGCATCATTTAAAAAATAACGTAGTTTTCGAGGATTGGCAGAACGATCTAGTTTCTTATTACAGAACCGCTGACATATTTATCAACACTTCCAAATACGAAGGGTACGGCATGTCACTAATTGAGGCTGGGGCATCTGGTTGTGTAGTACTTACTACAAAGGTTGGAGTTGGTTACGACATGCTGGAAGACGGCAGGAATGCATTTGTTTGTCCTGTAGGTGATGAAGATTGTTTGTCTAGAAAACTTGTTACATTATTAGAAAATAATAATTTACGAAAGACTTTTGGGTCAGAATTGCAAAAAGATGTACTTTCCAAAGCTATTACCAAAGAACAATATCTTAAACAATTCCGTTCTCATTTTGACGCGTTTTTTGAAACGAAATGACCAAACTTTTAATAATCACACAATCCGTAGATTCCGAAGACCAAGCGCTGGGCTTTTTTATTGGTTGGATAAAAGAATTTGCAAAAAATTGTGAAAAAGTTTCGGTTATATGTTTAAGAAAAGGGAAGTATGATCTGCCAGCCAACGTCCTGGTCTATTCTTTGGGCAAAGAATTGCGGGAAAGGTCCGACCTTGGGAATTTAAAAAGGTCGGACCTTGAGGAGCAATTTCAAAAGATAAAATACGCATGGCGGTTCTACAAACGCATTTTCTCGTTAAGAAATGAATACGATTCAGTTTTTGTGCACATGAATTATATTTACGTGCTTCTTGGTGACTTGTTTTGGAAAGTTTGGAATAAAAAAGTTGCCCTTTGGTATGTTCATCGACAAAAGAGTTTTGGTTTGTGGCTTTCACAAATTTTTGTAAATAATATTTTTACATCGTCTTCCGAGAGTTTTGGCTATAAAAGCAAAAAAGTTTTGTACGTTGGGCATGGAGTTGATAGCAGTAAATTCATTTGCTCAAACAACGCCAGGCAAGATGATAAGACAAAAATTATTCATGTCGGTCGTATTACACCGATAAAAAATCTTGAAACTTTGATACTGGCAACAGAAATTTTGATTAAAAAAGTTAATAATTTATCAGTTGAATTGATTGGTAAACCGGCTACTGTAACTGACGAAAAATATTTTACTAAACTAAAAAGTACCATAAAGGATAAACATCTTGAAAATGTCGTCACATTTAAAGGGGCAATACCAAGCGCAGAAATTGCTGGTGTTTACTGTAGCGCCAATACCTCTGTAAACCTGGCTCCTACGGGGGGTTGGGACAAGACGGTTATTGAGTCTATAATGGCTAAATGCCCTGTATTTGCCTCAAATCAGGGCCTAAAGCCTATATTTGGTGAATATGCAGATAAGTTCCTTTTTGAGCAAAATAACCCCCTAGATCTGGCAAATAAGATTGAGTCATTTTTGGATGAAAATGACAAAGATATTATTATGGGCAATCTTAGAAACCACGCTGTAAACGAGTATGGTCTAGAAAATTTGATTCGTAAAATCGTTTTAGTTTTGAATAAATAAAAATTTATACTTGATACCGTACATTAATGATAAGCCAAACAAAAAAAGTTTTATTTTTTGGAATTTATGATCCGGACTATTCAAGAAGTCGGGTCTTGATAAGGGGATTCAAACAAAACGGTTTTGAAGTTGTTGAATGTCGTGTCAATCCGCGTACATTTAGTGGTCTAAATAAATTCATTGAACTATATAAGCAGTTTAAAAAGATTAAAAATAATACATTTGAATTTGTAATTGTGGGATTCCCAGGTCATTCAATCGTTTGGTTGGCCCGAATATTATTGGGTAAAGATATTATATTTGATGCTTTTTTATCATTATATGACTCAAATGTTAAAGATCGAAAAAGATATTCATCTTTTCACCCAAGAGCATTATACGACTGGTTTTTAGATTGGTTTAGTTGTCAACTTTCTCGTTATATTCTTGTTGATACAAATGAACATATTCAATATTTTGCTGAGACTTTTTTTATTTCCAGAAAAAAACTCATACGTGTTTTGATAAGTGCTGATGAAGAAATTTTTTATCCCCGTAAAACACTAACTACAGGCGACCCTCTGGTTGTCCATTTTCATGGAATGTTCATCCCATTACAAGGTATTCAATATATATTGGATGCTGCATATATTCTTAAAAATGAAAATATTTTTTTTAGAATTATCGGTGCTGGTCAAGAATTTGAAAGAATGAAATTATATTCAAAGAAACTTTTGCTTGCCAATGTAGAATTTGTTGGGAAAATTCCTTTTGAGGATATTCCTAAATGGATTGCAGATTCACATGTTTGTCTTGGTATATTTGGAGACACAGAGAAAACAAAAAGAGTGATACCCAATAAAGTATATGAATATGTGGCTATGGGTAAGACCGTTATTACGGCCAACACCCCGGCTATTAGAGAAGTATTCACTCATGAGCTAAACATGATATTCTGTAACTTGGCGGATGGAGATTCAATCGCTAAGGCTATTTCCGGTATTAAATCTAACCCTAAAATGTTCGAAAAAATAGGAGTGAATGCACGAAAGCTTTTTGAAAAAGAGCTTTTAGCAAAGACGTTAATAAATGAATTATTGATAAATATAAACAACGATGAAAACTAAAGTGCTAGTTACCGGAGGTGCAGGATTTATGGGCTCTCATATTGTTGATGAACTTATTAATACTGGGTACAATGTCGTGGTTCTTGACGATTTATCAGGAGGATTTAAAGAAAATGTAAATAAAGATGCCGAATTTGTAGAAGGCAGTATCCTTGATAGAGAATTAATTGAATCTTTATTTACTACTCACAAATTTAAATATGTTTTTCACCTGGCTGCATATGCAGCAGAAGGATTGAGTCATTTTATACGTCATTTTAATTATGAAAATAATCTTATAGGAAGTACGAACCTAATTAATGCTTCTGTTAATCATGGCGTAAAAAGATTTATTTTTACTTCTTCGATTGCTGTTTACGGACAAAATCAAGTGCCGATGACAGAAAGTCTTGCACCGGAACCAGAAGATCCATATGGTGTTGCAAAATTTGCTGTTGAACTTGATCTTAAGGCTGCGGAAAGATTGTTTGGACTAGAATATGTGATTTTTAGACCCCATAATGTTTACGGAGAAAAACAAAATATTGGAGACAAGTATCGCAATGTTATAGGGATTTTTATGAATAAAATTATGAAAGGAGAACCGTTGCCTATTTTTGGCGACGGAGAACAACAAAGAGCTTTTTCTCACATATCAGATGTTGCCCCCATCATAGCTTCATCCATAACAGATGAGAAAGCTCTAAACCAAATATTTAATATTGGTGCAGATGTTTCATACACAGTAAATGTACTTGCGAAGACGGTTTCAGATGCAATGAAAACTGAACTCAAAACTATTCATTATCCTCCTCGCATGGAGGTGAAGGTTGCATACTCCGATCATTCCAAAGCGCGAGAACTTTTGGGTTATGAAGCCAGTGTGACTCTTGTGGAGGGTGTTGGGCGGATGGCAGAATGGGCAAAATCAATTGGTGTAAAAGAAAGCAAAAAATTTAATGGTATTGAAATAGAAAAAAACTTACCAAGTGCCTGGTTTGAATAAATATATGTTTTATTTTACTGGCACAAGAAAGCCAAACTTTAAGGATATAAAGAAGATTGATTATGACGACTATTGGAAAGAGCGTGGGTTTTCTATAAACAAAAAACTAAAAGAGCGTGAACAAATAATGTTTTCTGCCATTCCTAAAGGTTCTAGGGTTTTAGACGTTGGTTGTGGAAATTCACTTTTACCAATAGTTTTAAAAAATAATGGATGTTTAGTTTCGGTTGCTGACATTTCCGACATAGTACTCAATGAATTTAAAAAACTTTCTATTGGAACAGTAAATATTGATTTAGATAAAATTAGTGAACAGAAAATTTCTGATGAATATGATTATATTATTCTAAGCGAGGTGCTTGAACACACCAGGAATCCTGAAGAAATACTATTAACACTCGCCCCCCATACAAAGTATTTTTTTCTGACAATTCCAAACAGCGCCTTCTATCGTTACCGCTTACATCTATTTTTCTTTGGCAGGTTCTTTACCCAGTGGGTCTATCATCCATCGGAGCATTTACGTTACTGGTCTCATATTGATTTTATTGATTGGGTCAAGGCCCTAGGTTTTGAAGTTGTATGGGCCGAAAGTTCTAACGGTTTATCGTTTTTTGGTTTGCCTCTCCTTAAATGGTTTCCTAATTTATTTGGACATCAAATATGCTATCTTGTTAAAAAGATAAAATGAGTATTTTAAAGAAATATTATAATAGAGAGAATGCCGAATATGGGATAACATCTTCCAGAACAAAAAAGATTATGGATTTTTTTGAGGGAATAAGAGGTAAGAAGGTTTTGGACGTGGGTTGCGCCGGAGGGTATTTAGGAAAGAGGGTCAAGGATTTAGGAAATGAAGTTTCGGGAATAGATATATCTTATGTTTCAATTAAGGAATCTGAAAAAGTTTTAGACAAGGCGTTCGTCGTTGATATTCAAGAAGAAAACTTTCCTTTCGAGGCTAATTATTTTGATATAGTTATTTTGTCAGAGGTCATAGAACACCTTTTTTTTCCAGAAATAGCACTTGAAAAAATTAAAATGGTTTTGAAAGAAAATGGAAAATTAATAATAACCACGCCAAATTTATTAGTTTTTTCTAACCGGATTAGAATATTGTTTGGGTATTTTGAATACACAGAGAAGGGGATTATAATTCCAGAACACATCCGTTTTTTTAGTCATGATTCCTTGGTCAAATTTTTAAAGAAAAATGGTTTTAAAGTGATGAGAGAGAATAATATTATTCACCCCAAAATTCCTGAATTTCTAGGAAATATTTTTCCCAATTTGTTTTCTTATCAGATGGTTATTGAATTTCAGCTCGAATAAACCGAATAATTTTAATGCTAAAAATTGCTGTTATAAATCCAAAACAAGCAGACGGGATGGCGCGTACCATTATTGACGGTCTGTACAAAATGTCCACAGAAGGTGAGGTGGATTTTTCCTTGTCCAACAAATTTCAATATGATTTACCGGTTGAAAATAAAGTTTTATCACGTAAGGAATTCATCGACTATTCTTCGAAGGCAGATTGGATTTTTTTAATTGTAAATGCAAAATATGGTTTTGATAAAAATTTAATTGAAAGTATAAACCAATGGGATAAAACGATTTATATTGATGGGACAGAGGTGGGAAGAAATCGGCGTTATGATTTCACAATCCAAAAAGAAATAATTGGTGGTGTATATTCTGGTGGCAGTATTGTGAACAAGGAAATGTTAGATAAATGCCACTGTTATTTCAAAAGAGAAAAACCATATATAAATGGCATAAAACCGTTGCCTTTTGGAATAGAAACACGTTATGTAAAACATTATAAAAATGGAATAAAGAAAGATATTGATTTTGTCTGCATTTTTGGACAGGATGAATATCCATTAATGCGTCGTTATGCCCGAGAGTTGTTAGAAAAATTTTGTGCTGAAAATGGTTTTACTTGTGTTACAAAAAAAACAAAGACATCAGAGGAATTTTACGAACTTTTAGCCAGAACTAAGGTTGGTGTTTCGATTGGTGGAGGGGGATTCGACACCATGCGTTTTTGGGAAATACTAGGCAATAACTGCTTGTTGTTAACGGAAAGAATAGATATTTATGAACCCGATTCAAATGATTTGAATTATAAGAGAATTTGGCAGTTCAATAATTTATTTGATTTTTTGTATCAATTAGAAAAAATAGGAAACTATCTAAGAACAGATTATGATCAAAATAGTTTAGATGGTGAGTATAATAATATTTTGGATAGACATTCATCAGTAACTAGGGTGTCAGATATTATTTCAATTGCTAACAAAACGAACCTTAAATGAACAAAGACTGCTCAGTTGTTGTTTCATCGTGTGATGCCTATAGTGATGCTTGGGAGCCATTTTTCAAGTTATTTTTTAAGTATTGGCCAGATTGCCCGTTTCCAATTTATTTGATAAGTGAGCATAAGTTGTACAAGCACCCAAAAGTAAACTCCATCCTTTTGGGTGTCGACAAAAAGTGGGCAACAAATATGAAACTTGCTTTAAATCAAATAGATTCATCTTTTATTATTTACATGCAAGAAGATTATCTTCTCACGAGGAGAGTAGATACAATTCTAATTTTAGATTTTATTAATATCATTAAACAAAACAATATTGGGTATATAAAACTATATCCTTCTCCACCGCCTACCAAAATTTGGAGCAAAGATAATCGGCTTGGTGTAATTGAAAAAGGGTCAAATTATTCTGTGTCTCTCCAGTCTACAATTTGGAATAAAAGTTTTTTAGAAAAGTTTCTTGTCGACGGTGAAAGTGGATGGGACATGGAAATAAAAGGAAGCAAAAGAACGGCAGGCATACCAGAATTATTCTTAAGTGTTTTGAAAGGGCAACGGGCCATTGATTATTACAGTACTGCTATAAAAAAAGGTGTGTGGTTTAGAGATGCCGTTTGGCTAATCAAACGAGAGGGCATTCGTTTTAACTCAAAAAGAAAAGTAGAAAGCTTAATTGATTATTTTTTTCGAATAACTGGTTTGAGGATAATCATCAATAAAATAAAAAGAATAAATCGAGATAAATTAGTTGTTTTTTTAAAAAGAAACTTTCCCATTAGCGCTAATTTGTTTTATAGATACAAAAGGTTATTCAAAAAAAAATATAAAAAAACATATTCACAATTAGGGGAAGATCTGTTGGTAAAAAGTGCTTTAGACACACTTGGTCAGAAAAAAATAACTTATCTAGACATTGGTGCGCATAGCCCAATATATCTAAGTAATACCTATTATTTTTATTCCCGTGGAGATACAGGGGTATGTATAGAACCTGATCCAGACCTGTTTAAAAAATTTTTAAAGATACGAAGGAGGGATACATGTTTGCAGGTGGGAATTTCTCATGGAAGATCTGGTTTTCTTGATTTTTACAAAATGTCTGCATCAACTCTGAATACTTTTTCAAAAGAGCAAGCCGAACTTATGGAGAGAACTACTAGCCACAAAATTATTAAAGTATTAAAAATCCCAACTTTAAACATAAATGAAGTAATAAAAAAATATTTTGTATCTACCCCAAATTTTATCTCCATTGATACTGAGGGTGATGATTTACTAATATTGAAAAGCTTTGATTTCAATAAGTATCGTCCAGAAGTTTTTTGTGTGGAAACATTGACGTACACAGAAGGAGGGCTGGGCAAAAAAGTTTCAGAAATAATTGATTTTATGCTTATTCAAGATTACTTTGTTTATGCAGACACCCATTTGAATACAATTTTTGTCGATAAACGCAAAATAAAACAATGAACTTTCGAATGTTTTTTCGTAGAGTTAAAACTAAGTTGATATTGATTCTCAATACCCCGTTTGAAGTTATTTTGTTTATAAAAAAAAGATATCAAAAAAAATTATTTATGGAAGGTCAGAAAAAGTTTTTGATGAACATAAGTATTTTAACCAAAAGTGATTTGGGTAAATTTATCGATCCACACTGGGAGAAACTGAATAGGAAATTTTTTGAAATTATAAAAAACGGCTTACCCTTTAATTTTTTACGTCATAGTTTAATTGGTTATACTATGTTTGTAAGAAGGGGTGGGGAAGTTATGAGGATTGAAAAGGAATTGCTGAAGAAGTCCTTTCCCAACAGTCTTCTAAAAGAAGTTTTGTTGGAAGAATATATTGGCTTGCCGATTATTTTTGACCATGAGTTTTATACTTCACACAACAGCATTAGACTTTTGTATCACATTGCGAGGTGGCAAGAGGCTACAGGACAATTTATTTCTGACATGAATAATATAATTGAATGGGGAGGTGGGTATGGAAGAATGGCAGTTTTGATTGAAAGACTGAAACACGGTCAACTATTAACATATGTCATTGTAGACACTCCGCTTTTTAGTTCAATTCAGTGGATTTATCTTTCAACAGTTTTGGGTAAAGAGAAAATTAATTTGTTGGATAACGTAGATTCAAAAATTGTTTGGGGTAGGATAAATTTAGTCCCTCTTAATTTTGTTGATAATTTGGATATTCGGGCGGATCTATTCTTGTCTACTTGGGCATTAAGTGAAAGTTCATTATTTTCAATTAAGTATGTAATTAAAAAAAACTTATATTCAGCAAAGCATGTTCTTATTGGATACCAAGATAAAAGTTTAGTACTACCAGAATCTGAAGAGGTCAAGGAAATCGCGGATAGTTTTGGTTGTAAGACAGAAAACATTCCTTTTTTACCAAAAAATCATTATATTTTTAGTTAAATTATAAATAATAAAAGTGCTATAATCCGTTTTTAACAGATTCAATCAATGAAAAAAGCCTTTATTACAGGGGTTACGGGTCAAGATGGCTCATATCTAGCAGAACTTCTTCTAGAAAAAGGATATGAAGTCCATGGACTTATTCGACGTTCTAGCAACTTTAACACGGAGCGCATTGAACATCTTTACAATGACCCACACAAAAAAGGTACCAAGTTTTTTTTGTACTTTGGGGATCTCTCTGATTCGAGTAATTTGAATCGGCTTCTGAGTGAAATAAAACCAGATGAGATATATCATTTGGGCGCACAGAGTCATGTGCGGGTAAGTTTTGATATACCTGAATACACAGCAGATGTTACTGGAATTGGTACTTTGCGCATTCTTGATGCAATGAGAGAGGTTGGTTTAAAAAAAACAAAATTTTACCAAGCTTCATCCAGCGAGATGTTTGGTAAAGCCGTTGAGTTGCCCCTCAAAGAAACGACACCTTTTCACCCCAGATCTCCTTACGGCGCATCAAAAGTTTTTGCATATTGGATCACAAGAAATTATCGTGAAAGTTATGGTATGTTTGCTTCAAATGGGATACTTTTTAATCATGAATCGTCGAGACGGGGGGAAACATTTGTTACAAGAAAAATAACGCTTGGGCTTTCAAGAATAAAAATCGGCAAAATTGATAAAATTTACCTAGGCAATCTTGATGCCAAGCGTGATTGGGGTTATGCCAAAGACTTTGTCTATGGTATGTGGCTTATGCTTCAAGCCAAGAAACCGGATGATTTTATCCTTGCCACAGGTGAAACCCATTCTGTGCGCGAACTTGTAGAGGAAACTGCCAAAAATTTAGACATGAAAATTGTTTGGAAAGGTAAAGGATTAAGTGAGAAAGGTATAGACAAAAAAACAGGTAAGACGATAATAGAAATAGACCCGAAGTATTTTCGTCCGTCAGAAGTAGACGAGCTTCTCGGCGACTATTCAAAAGCCAGAAAAAAGCTGGGTTGGAAACCAACAACAAAATTTAAGGAATTAGTAAAGTTAATGACTGAAGCAGATTACAATCATGAAAAAGAACTCTAAAATTTTTATAGCCGGACACGGCGGCCTAGTTGGGTCGGCCCTGGTTAGAGCCTTGAAAAAACAAGGATATAAGAACCTTATTCTAAAGACGCATAAGGAATTAGATTTATTGGATCAGAAAAAAGTATCAGATTTTTTTAAGAAAGAAAAACCAGAGTTTGTATTTATGGCTGCCGCAAAGGTGGGAGGAATCATGGCCAACAAGACATATCCTGCTGATTTTATATACAATAATATTCAAATTCAAACAAATATAATCCAAAGCGCTCGTACCTCCAACGTGACAAAGTTGTTGTTTCTTGGTAGCTCATGTATCTATCCTAGGCTTGCTAAACAGCCAATTAAGGAGGATTACTTTATGACAGGAGAGTTAGAACCTACAAACAAAGCATATGCCTTGGCCAAAATCGCAGGCATTTATATGTGCCAAGCGTATAACGAGCAATATGGTACTAATTTTATTTCTGTAATGCCCACAAATCTTTATGGCCCAAATGATAATTTTGATCCAATTAATTCCCACGTTCTACCCGGACTTCTCAGACGATTTCATGAAGCAAAAGTAAATGGATCCAAAGAAATCGTTATTTGGGGGACAGGATCACCAAAACGAGAGTTTTTACATGTAGATGATTTAGCAGAAGCGTGTGTTTTTCTAATGAATAATTATAACGACCCATCAATTATTAATATTGGCACGGGAGAAGATTTATCTATAAAAGAGTTGGCAATTAGGATAAAAAAGATAACTGGTTATGGGGGTAAAATTGTTTGGGATACTACTAAACCAGATGGTATGCCCAGGAAACTTCTGGATGTCAGCAAGCTACACAAGTTGGGCTGGAGACATAAAATTGGGTTGGATCAGGGAATAGAATCTACATATGGATGGTTTAAAAAAGAATTTTATGCCTAACGCAAAAAATAATGATATTAAAAAACGTTTTAAGCAGGTAGAAGGTTCACACACCTTCTATAATATTTGTAATTTATTTGGTTTAAGAAATAAAAAAGTTCTGGATATAGGTTGTGGATATGGGCAATACCTAAAACACTTCGGTGCCGGTAGTGTGGGGGTCACTACTGCGGATGATGAGGTAAAATTTGGAAAAAAGAATGGTTTAAATATTGTTTTCGGGAACGCAGAGTTTTTAGGAGAGACAAATTTAAATACAGAATTTGAAGCTTTTTGGGCTAATAATCTTTTTGAACATTTGCTTTCACCACACGCCTTTCTTATGAATTTAAAGAAGTTTGCCAAAGACGACGCGGTAGTAATTTTGGGGGTACCCGTAGTGCCTATTTTCCCTTGGTTATTGAAGCTCAGATGGTGGAGAGGACCACTAGCTTCAAATCATGTAAATTTCTTTAATGTCACCACACTTAAATTAACTGCACAGTATGCGGGCTGGGAATTGCTTGCAGTTAGGCCGTTCATATTTAAAAACAGTTTTCTTGATATACTGATTCGGACTTTCGCGCCCCATATGTACGTAGTGGCCAAGAATAAAAAAGACTTTAAATATCCACCCAAAAAGATTCATGAATGGGAAGGGGACGAGCATTATGCTGATCTATTAAAAATAACCAATCAAATAAGTTCCTATAAACAGATATGAAAAAATTAGTTCTTCAACTGCGCAACATCGTCTTCTTTCTCTACGCATTGCCGTTTGTTATTTTTTGGAATCGTAGAAAGCCGATACCACACCCTCAAAAAATACTCATAGTGCAATTTGCTAAACTCGGCGACATGGTTTGTACTACACCAGTTTTTCATGCGATAAAAAAGAAATTTCCGCAGGCTAAAGTTTTTGTTGTTGGGGATTCTATTAATGAAAAGATTCTTGCGGGTAATCCAGATGTCGACAAGTACATTGTTGCTTCGGAGAAAAACATGTTTGCAACAGCGCAACATTTGAGGAAAGAGCACTTTGACTTTGCTTGCACAATGGGTCCTACCTTCGTAGCTCTCTTGCTTTTGATTTTCTCTGGTGCGAAAACAATAGCAACTTATAAAATCTCTGGCGGAAAGGCGAACCAGACTCGTACCTATAAGATTCTACAGCACTTTACAATACCTATTCCATATGCCTTTGGGGAATATCTTTCAAGAACGCATTTACGACTTTTGGAGCCGATAGGTATTTTTTCTGAAGATACCAAAAAACATTTATATATCACATCAGAAGCACAAACTAGTGTGGAAAAATTGTTTACCTCTCACGGCGTAGATAAAAAAGATTTTATTGTTGGGATTTCATCCTCTGCAGGAGGGCGTAATAAGGAGTGGCCTCCGCAACGGTTTGCAGAGATAAGCAATTACTTGAGTAAACGATACAATGCAACTATTGTTCTTATAGGTGGCCCCAATGACCAAGGAGTGGTAAGTGTGATGCTTGCCTATTTGGAACCCTCAGTAAAGTTTTTGAATACGGCTGGGATGCTTACCATTGAGGAACTAAAAGCGATTGTTTCGCGAATCAATCTTTTTATTTCTGTTGATACAGGACCGATTTATATTGCTGAAGCATTTGATGTGCCGACGATTGATATTTTAGGGCCACTTGATATTAATGAGCAAGCTCCTCGGGGTCCGTTGCATCGGGCCATTGTCCCTAAAAATATGAAAAAAGTTCTTCGTTTTGCTATGAATGTTCGAAATCATGATATTGATGATGTGCGTAAAGAAGTTGAATCTATTACGGTAGAAATGGTCAAGGAGGTTATAGACGAACTTATTGCACGTATCTAAATTTATGTATATAATTCGAAAATGAAAGCTGCCATTTTAGAAAGCATCGATGCACCACTTGTAGTCGCAGAAGTGGGACTTACTCCCCTCACCTTTGGACAAGTATTAGTCAAGGTATTAGTGAGCGGCATCTGTGGCTCTCAGCTACAAGAGATTGCTGGCAATAAGGGTAATGCAAAGTTTGTACCACACCTGATGGGTCATGAGGGGTGTGGTATTGTGGAAGAAGTAGGGGTTGGTGTTACTAAGGTAAAAAAAGGTGACAAGGTAGTGATGCATTGGCGTAAGAGTGATGGTATCGAGTCTGATTTTCCAACCTATTTATACAAAGGCAAAGAAATGAAAAGTGGCAAGGTGACGACTTTCAGTGAATATTCTATCGCTTCGGAAAACCGACTCACTCCTGTCCCAGCTGATACACCGGAAGAATTGTGTGCGCTGCTCGGCTGTGGTCTTTCTACCGCACTCGGTACTATTAATGACGAGGCACAGGTAAAATTTGGTGAAAGTATTCTGATAGTTGGTGCGGGAGGACTTGGAATTAGTCTGATTAAGGCGGCGGCACTTGCGAGTGCGTATCCCATTATTGCTGTTGATATTCATGATAACAAAAAAGAAACAGCTTTGGCATTGGGGGCACATGGATATATAAATATAGCGAAAGAGCCCATTGGGGAGGCCTTACAGAAATTTGGTGTTTCAAAAATGGATGTTATCATCGAAACCTCTGGCAACAAACAAGCCATAGAGCAGACACTCCCACTACTTGCTCCAAGCGGTCGTTATATACAAGTAGGGCAACCCAAACCTGGTGAAACTATCGAATTACACAACGCTCTGCATTTGTTCGACGGTGAAGGTAAAATGATTAAGGCAACGCAAGGAGGAAAGTTTATGCCTAATAAGGATATCCCACGTTACATCAAGCTTTCAAAGGCAGGGATTTTAAAAACTGACGGCATTATTACACACCGCGTAAAGCTTGATGATATTAACGATGCCATCAGCCTTATAAAAAAAGGCCAAGCTGGTAGGATACTTATTGAAATAGCATGAACAAACTTCTAGAAGCATATATGCGGATGTTTTTTGTGCGGACTGCACAGCAGGAATTAGTCCAACATTATCTGGATAAAAAAGTTTTTAGCATGGTTCATTTTTATGTGGGACAAGAAGCGGTGGCGGTGGGTGTATGCGATGCACTTGGGAAAAACGATATAGCAATGGGTAATCATCGTTCACACGGACACTATCTGGCTAAGAGAGGAAGTTTTAAAACTATGGTTGCCGAACTTATGGGGCGTGCCACCGGTTCTGCGCGCGGCAAGGGCGGCTCAATGCATCAGATAGACCGGTCGGCAAATTTTATGGGTTCGACACCGCTTCTTGGCAGTGTTGCACCTATCGCCACCGGCATGGCATTCGCACAGAAGTATAAAAATAAAAAAGGAATTGTTGCTGCGTTTTATGGGGATGGTGCTTCAGAAGAGGGAGGTGTCTATGAAACGTACAACCTTGCGGCGCTCTACAAAGTTCCATTGCTTCTGGTTGTAGAAAATAATGGATGGTCTATAAACTCTAATATAAAAGATCGACGTGCTTCGAAGTATGATGTGAAAAAAGTAATAACGGGACTTGGTATGCGCTATGAACGAGCGGACGGCAACGATTATGAAGATGTGGTCGCCAAAGCAAGAAAACTTGTTATGGGTATTCGTGAGGGCAAAGGTCCAGCCGTTTTGGAATGCATCGTCTATCGGCATATGGCTCACTCCACTCCGCTTATGGAAGAGAGTTATCGTAGAGAAGACGTGTTAGAGCGTAGAATAAAGGCCGATCCTCTTCGTAAACTCAAGAGTAAACTCTTAAAAAGCGGTGTACAAGAAAAGAAACTAACTACAGAAGAACAGAAAATACAAAAACGCGTGCGCGCTGATATCGCATGGGCGCTTACCCAGCCGTTTCCATTAAAAAATGAATTATATACCGATGTCTATGCCTGAACGAATTATTAAATATGCTGAAGCGTTAAAGGAAGCGACTGACCAGTTGCTTGCCGAGGACTCGCGCGTCTTCATGCTCGGGCTCGGCGTTCCGCAGGGCGCGGGCGGCACCACGAGCGGTCTTGCACAAAAATATCCTGGACGCGTGCTTGATACTCCGACGTCTGAAGTAGCTCTTACCGGTCTCGCAGTAGGAGCCGCAGTTGGTGGTCTACGGCCCATCGTTCATCATGACCGGGTAGAATTCAGTTTACTCGCGGCAGATCAAATGTTCACACAGGCCGCCAAATGGCGTTATATGTTTGGTGGTAAAGGTGGTTCTGCTCCGATAACGGTACGCATTGTTATAGGGCGTCAGTGGGGCAATGGTCCTCAACACTCGCAGGCGCTATACGGTATGTTCGGCTCGGTGACCGGCTTGCGGGTCGTCATACCATCGACCCCCTATATGGCCAAAGGACTTCTCGCCGCGGCCGTGCACATAGACGACCCTGTCGTTATCCTCGAACCGCGTTGGCTCTACGGAATAAAAGAAAATGTGCCAGTTGAGCTCTATGAAGTGTCGCTTGATAAGGCACGCGTGGTCAAAAAAGGGAGCGATATCACTGTGGTCGCGTATGGAGATGCCTTGTTCACCGCACAAAGAGCACTGGAACTTCTTGGAAAGGATGCGAAGCGTGTTGAGCTCATAGACCTCGTATCACTGAAGCCAATCGACCACAAAACTATCAATGCCTCGATTAAAAAAACAGGCAGGCTGCTAACTGTTGATACGACAAGCAGCGCATTTAGTATCGGTTCGGAGATTATCGCCAAGGCAGCACAACAACCAATAAAATTTGTAGATACACCACGGTCGCTTTCCTGCCCTGATGTGCCGTGCCCGACAGCCCCATCCTTAAGCGAGTTTTGGTATCCGACAAAAGTGGATGTTGCCAATGCTCTACTCGATATGCTTGGCAAGTCGGCATTGGATATTAAACTTCCTTTTGAAGAATTGCATCTCGCACCTACCCTGACACTGCAATGAAAAAAATACTTGTCATAGGAGAAAGTTGTCTTGATGTGTTTGTCTACTGCAAAGCAGAGCGTCTGGCCCCTGATGTGCCTATTCCAGTCCTTAGTATTATCAATCAAATAGAGAATCCTGGAATGGCAAAGAATACGGAGCGTAATATCAAAGCTATTCATACATCTTGTGATATCGTCACCAATTCCAACTGGAAGGATGTTATTAAAACAAGATATATGCACCTGGGGAGTAACCATGCCTTTGTTCGCGTCGACACCGATCATCGGATGAAGCGTGTCAACGCCAAAAAAATTCCGTTTAAGAAATATGATCTTATTGCAATCTCTGATTACAACAAAGGATTTCTTACTGAGTCAGATATTTCATTTATCTGTAAAAATCATCCAATAGTTTTCGTTGATACCAAAAAACCGGTCGGCAGTTGGCTAAAAGATGCCCAGTATATCAAAATAAATGATCATGAATATAGAAACTCACTTCCCATTGCTGTTTCTATAGAGGACAAAATTATTCGAACGCATGGTGAGTATGGCGCGGAATTTAAGGGAAAAAATTATCCAGTCAAAAAAATAGAAACAAAAGATGTCTCGGGCGCAGGAGATTCCTTCTTTGCTGCTCTCGTTGTTTGTTTTGCCGAGACGAACGATATCATTACGGCCATACAGTTTGCTAATGTTTGTGCTTCAGAGGTTGTGGCACATCGGGGCGTGACAGTAATTAAACGTCCCAAAATTTATAAATGAAAAGAATCGTTCGGTATCTTTTTTCTGGTGTCTCTGCCGTGGTTGCCGATCTGGTTGTACTTTTTGTTTTGGAGCACTACCTTCATCTGTGGTATTTGTTATCAGCTATCATAGCTTTTGTCGTGGCGGTTTATGTGAGCTTCAACTTGCAAAAGTTTTTTACTTTCAATGATTATACAAAGGAAGGGGCAAGGAAGCAGATGTTTTTTTATTTAAGTCTTCAGGTTATAAATCTTTGTTTAAACACCCTGTTTATGTATATTGGAGTAGATTTTCTTCACATTCAATACATCGTATCTCAAATAATTATTAGCGGAGTAATGGCAGTTTCCAATTTCTTTATATACAAATATCTTGTTTTTAGGCCGGATACTGCATCTGCGGAAAATAATATATAAAATTAGCACCATTTGTGTTAATAGTATAAGCACATATAATCTCAATTGAATTATGTCGAGATATCCATGCCCATCATGTGGCAAACCAGAAAGCAAAGAATGGGGCAGTAAGAATGGCTACAAAATGGTTCAGTGTCTTTATTGTGGCCTAATTTTTGTTTCCCCCTTACCAAATGAGACATCACATATATACGATAAAACTTATTTTACAGGTGGTGATGGAGGGTATGGTTATGTAAATTATGACCGTGACAAAGAGCCAATGCGCATGGCGTTTGAGCTATACCTTGAGTTTATGGAAAAAGAGCTTGGCAGGAAAGGGAAGCTTCTTGATGTGGGTGCGGCCACCGGGTATTTCATGAATATAGCCAAGCGTCGTGGCTGGGAAGCGGAAGGAGTTGAGATATCAGATCACGCCGCTTCTGTTGGCAGGAGCAATGGTTTGATTATCCACACGGGAACACTTGAGAGCATAAATCTTCCAGATGATAGTTTTGATGCGGTCACATTATTCGATGTTGCTGAGCACTTAAGAGATCCAAAGTTAACTTTTTTGAAAGTTAGTAAGATTTTAAAAAAGGGAGGAATTGTTGTAGTCACAACTCCTGACAGTGGTAGTCTAATAGCCAAGCTACTCAAGCAGAGGTGGCATCTGGTGATACCCCCCGAGCACCTAGTTTTGTTTAATCGAAAAAATTTTGGAAATTTACTTGGATCTATTGGTTTCACCCCTATAATTATTACAACCATAGGTAAACATTTTACTTTGCCGTACATATTTCAAACACTTTTTCATTGGCAAAAACTTTCTGTTTGGAACATGTTGGCGCGATGGACTAACAAAGGATTTTTTTCTAAACTTAGGTTTCCTATTAATCTACACGATACATTTTTTATGATAGCTAAAAAAACATGAAAAAGATTTTTTTAATCTTGGCATTAGTATTTACCCTTATACCGTCTTTTTTTGTTATACGACAAGTAGGAGGAATAAGCAGTTGGAATGGCGTTCCACCAGCGGGGGTAACCGACAGCTTGTATTATTATGCGCGAATCCATGAAGTGGCTGATGGGCATCCGTTTATTGGCAATCCGTATGTATTTGAGTATCGGAACGGATTTTCCCCAGCGTTTTTTCTACCTGACATAATTGCAGCCCTGCCCGTGCTTCTCGGCTTGCCGTTCATCGCGGGAATGGTACTTAATGTTTTTATATGGAGTTTCTTATTCCTGGTACTTTCTTTTGCTCTACTTAGACTTTTACAAATGCCGAAACGGTGGGCTCTTGTGTGGACGATTCTTCTTTATCTTGTTTCATATTCTTTCATGCTTCGACCCGTGGTGATGCAGATAGTTTATCCGTTCTTCCTCTTATTCCTTATTGCTTTCTTGAGGTTTCTCTATGCGCCACTAGAGAAACGAAAAATTTACTTGCTTTCTCTGGTTGCCGCCTCCACGTTTTATATCTATACATATCTAGCCTATATTGTGATCCTAGTTTTTATTTTCACCTTTTTGTGGTTTTTGTTTAGTCGACGTTTCAAGGAATTGCGTTCACTCACCATGGCGGGTGTGTTTACAGCCATTATGCTCATCCCATTTGGCATCTACACGATTATTCAGATTAGAAGTCCTTACTATATAGAGACACTCACTCGTATTGGTCTCGTTTTTACGCATATACCAGCCACCGAAGCTTTTCTTTATGGCAGGTGGATAGTGATTGCTCTTATTGCTCTTGGTTTGCTGTGGAAATTCTTTCCAAAAAAAGAAGAGGGTGACTCTGAACAGAAAATTTTCTGGTTAGCGACTGGTGCCAGTCTTTTTGTCGGGCTATTTCTAAATGTGATTACTGGTGCCGAGCTCTCTCTTGCTATTCATATCGGACGTTTTGTGATTCTGTGGATGGCGCTGGTTACGGGTATTGGGTTGTATGAATGGTATTCGTTTTCAACCTTTAGAAACAATCGAGCAAAGTATATCGTTGTGGCTGTCTTCCTCATCATTCTTATTGGCGGGGTGGCTAGAAATGTTCCACGTGGATTAGTTTTTTTTGAATTTCCAGAGCGTGGTGAGAATATCGTCGACGTTCAGACATACGCCGCTCCACTCAGGTGGCTTAACCAACATGTTTCGAATGAGTCTGTTATATGGGCCAATGATTCAGTCAGTGAATATATACCGATTCTGACACGGCATTATCCGCTATTTGCCTCGGCTGCTGCTATACACAACACCACAGGACGTGAGCTCGAAGATAGATTCTTACTTTCTCGTTCACTCTATACTTTGAAGATAGAAGATTTCAAAAGTGACTTCGGGCTTTATTCAGGAGCTGGTCAGAGCGAGGAACAGCCACTTGCTCAAAACAGGAGAGCCTGGATCTGCGATGCCACACAACGTTTTTGGGGTGGTCTCAAGTGCCCATCTTATACCGACTCGATAACACTTAGAGGTGAAGAATATTTCAAAGAATTATCAGCACGTTTCGAGGACATTAAAAAAAATCGCACAGTTTTTTTGAAACAATATAACGTGAGTTATTTAATAATTGACAGGACACATGATAATCCTGAATTGGTTCCTAATGGTAAATCTGTGTATGACAATGGTAGGTTTGAGATTTTACAACTTTCTCTTTGATGTAAAAATAGAAAATAACGGGGAGAAACGCCAAGGTACCAAGAGACCCTCTTTAACTATGTGATTAGAAAGTTTTGATTGGCCGTCTACTCTACCAGGGAAAATGATTGGAACCTCTTTTATTTTTGCATCCAGATGTTCAGCGATAATTTTCATTTCAATTAGAAAAGCGAAGCCAGTGGCTTTGATTTTATTGATGTTGTAATGGCTGAGAAGGTCGGCACGAAAGCAGTGAAATCCTGTAGTCATATCATGGATAGTGCTCATTGTTACAAGGCGAGCATAAAGATTTCCACCTCGTGAAAGAATTCTCCGCCACAACTCCCAATTTTTCACTCCTCCATTTTTTATATAACGTGATCCAAGCACCAAATCGTGTGTTTCTATTTCCTTGAGCATAGTAGCAATTACGGCCGGGTCGTGAGACATATCTGCGTCCATGGTTATAATAGCTCTAGCATCAGGATGTTCATTCATGACATAAGTGAAGGCTTCTAGGTAGGCGCTAGATAAGCCAAGTTTACCCGGTCTTTGCTTAAGGTATAGATTGGGGTATTTTGACTGAAGCTCCATTACAACTTTGGCGGTACCATCTGGTGAATTGTCATCAACGACCAAAATATGAATTGTTGGATAAAGTGAGAAAATCTTATCAATGAGCGCGCGAACATTATTTCGCTCGTTGTATGTAGGAGTAATTATTATATCTTTCATTTTGGCAACTCTAAAATAATTATTCCCAAAATAAAAGGTTGCAAAAATCTGACACGTGCTTTCGGGGTCAATTTTTTACCAATTTCAAGTAGTCTTTTTTTGTCTATAAGTATTATGTCTGTCCACGGCCAGAAACGTCTTAGTAATTTCGGTCGTGTTAATACATACCAAAGAGCGTGGTAAGAATACTTATAGGGGATACTTATGATTGTTATTCCGCCAGGTTTTGTGCTCTTGTAATGTTCGGACGCCACCTTTTCTGGATGCTCGAAATGTTCCATGAGTCCTTGACTCCAGACTACATCAAACTCGTTAGTGTAGGGAAGATTAAGGCAGTCGCCAAGCACAAATGTACTATTTTTGACACCCATTTCTTCGGCGTGTTTTCGTGACAGCTCAATCGCTGCTGTGGATATATCCAACCCAACAAATTCTTTCATTAGGGGTGCCAAAGAAAGGGTAAGAGTGGCTGTGCCACAACCCACTTCTAGAAATCTTGTGTCCCTGGTAATAAACTTCTTTAGATAACTACGAAAAAACCAATTGTAAGTGTCACGTCCTAAGTTGACTATGGCCGTAAGAATACCTTTGCGCTCCCACACACTTTGCCATTCATTTTTTTGGTAGGTTAGATTCTTCGGGCTCATTTTAGATAATTATAATATCAGAAACTTTCTTTATTTGTAGAGACAATATTAGTTATACCACAAATAGTATAAAGTATATCCAAATCTTTCTTAAGCAGTATAATGACCTTACATGACCACAAATAAAATGATAAAAACACTAACCAGAGAAGAGCCGAGTCTCGAAAGGCCAAGATTATTTGTGGATCTCTTTTTGAAGGGGTATCTATGGTCTGCTTATTTTGGAGCGAGAAAATTGCCGAAATTAAAGGGTGTCTTTTACTATATATACAGAAACATAAAGAATAAAAAAGGCATTATCAAAGTGGAAACAATAAATAAAAATGAGCTCTATATCGATCTTTCAGACAGGATAATATCAGGAAAATTATTGCAGTACGGATTTTGGGAAGAGGGATTGACCACCTTGGTAAAAAAGATTATCAAACCAGGAATGACAGTTGTGGATGTGGGGGCACATGTTGGATATTATTCAACTTTGTTTTCAAAATTAGTTGGTCCAAATGGTCGAGTTTATTCTTTCGAACCAGACCCGTACAATAATTCACTCCTTCGTGCCAACGTTGTTTTAAATAAAATATCGAATTGTATAGTGGAAGAAACGGCCGTCTCAAACAAAAATGGAGCACTGAGTCTCCATTTAGATTCAGAAAATCTCGGTGCTCATAGTGTGGCAGAGCTTGGGAATTCGGGAGAATCGATTGAAGTCAGGACTGTTAGTTTGGATTCTTATTTTCAGGAAAAGAAGATGACAAAAGTTGATTTTATGAAAATTGATATTGAATGTTGGGAGGATATGGCCATAGAAGGAGCAAATGAGATTATCAAGAATAATAAGGATATTTTAATAGTGTTAGAGTTTTATCCAGATGGACTTAAGAAAATAAACAAAGATCCAAAAAATTTCTTGCACAGCTTGCGCCTAAAAGGATTCAATATTTTTACAATCCACAACAAAACCGGCGACTTAACAAAACAAGAAGACGACTCGACACTGATTGATTTTTGTGGAAACCATTTGGTCAACCTTTTTTTGACCAGAAATAATTTTGAAAAAAAATAATATGAAAATAGGTTTAGATTATCTTGCAACAGTTGGTGTGAGTGGGAATAGCACTTATAAAATTTATAAAAATTAATTATGTATATTTTCCAACCAGATAGATATTTACTGGATAAACAAATTAGAAAATTTTCTCATTATATAAAAGGGAAAGTTTTAGATGTGGGAGCAGGGGAGGTGGATAGATATGGCAAGTATTTTAAATTTAATGAATATATAAAAATGGATCCAAGACATGGAGACAAAGTAGATTTGGTCGGAAGTGCGGATAATATACCTCTGAATTCAGAAAGCATAGATTCTATTGTGTGTACTCAAGTTTTTGAACATTTAGAAAATCCACAAAAAAGTGCAGAAGAAATATATAGGGTTTTAAAAAAAGATGGATATGCCCTACTGACTGTCCCGCAATGGAATGAACTTCATGAAGAACCATATGACTTTTTTAGATATACAAAATTTGGATTAAAATCAATGTTTGAAAAAGCTGGTTTTGAAATTGTAGAAATTGATCAAAGAGGTGGTTATTATTCACTCATTGCTCAAATGATTATTCGTCACAATATCGATAAATATGGTTTATACAAAAATATAATCTTAGGTAAAACCTTCGCACCCATTTGTAAGGTTTATGGAAAGTTTGCTATTTGGTTAGATAGTATGGATAAAAGTGTTTCTAATAGAAAACATACTTTAGGATGGTGTATAGTGTTAAAAAAATAGTATGAAGATTGTAATCTTATCTGATGATTTTCCTCCCATAAGCTTTGGTGGAGCTGGAATTGCGGTTTATAATCTTGCAAAAGCTCTTAAAAAAGAAGGTAATTCTGTATTTATATTAACTGTCGTACAAAAAAAAGAGGACGAAGGGGATATAGAATATGATGGATTAATAGTACATAAAATTTATTCTAATTATCATGAACGATGGAGAGCATATTTGAGTTTATATAATCCAGAAACTGTAAAAAAAGTAAAAAGGGCAATTTTTGATTTTAAACCTGATGTTGTTCATGCACATAATATTCATAAATATTTGTCCTATCATTCATTAAAAATAGCTAAACAAAGCGGAGCAAAAGTTTTTTTAACTGCACATGACATGATGCTTTTTCATTATGGTAAATTGGTTGAATTTATTAACCCAAATGAATTACCTTGTCCAAAAGGATTTAATTACAAAGTCTCACCTTGGCAACAAATAAGGAGATATAAAAAGAGATATAATCCTTTTCGTAACATAATAATTCGATACTACTTAAAATATGTAGATAAAATATTTGCAGTTAGCAATGCTATAAAAGAAGCATTAAACCAAAATGGTATTAATAATGTAGAGGTAATTTATAATGGAATAAATACTGTTGATTGGCAGGTTGACGTTTATTTAGTAGAAAAGTTCAGGGATGACTATAATTTGCAAAATAAAAATGTAGTTTTGTTTGGTGGAAGATTAAGCGAGTTAAAGGGTGGTAGGCAAATAATTAAAGCGATGGAAAAAGTGGTAAGAAAATTATCAGGTGCAGTGCTCCTTGTGATGGGTGAAAAGGGTGAGTATTCACATAAAATGATAAAAATTGCCCATGATGCAGGTATTGAGAAAAATTTAATTTTTACTGGATGGATTTCAGGTGTAGATTTGAGATCAGCTTACAATGCGAGCGAAATTGTAGTGATGCCCTCAATTTATTATGAGCCGTTTGGATTGGTTTGTTTAGAAGCAATGGCTTGTAAAAAACCAGTAATCGCAAGCTGTTTTGGAGGGGGAAAGGAAATTGTTGTAGAAAATGAAACTGGCTATACTTTAAATCCTTTTGACACGTTATTAATGGCGGATAGGATACTAGATTTACTAACTGATTCATCAAAGTCTCAGAAGTTTGGAAATGCTGGCTTCCAAAGAGTTCAAACTGAATTTGATTTGGAAAAAATAGCTCAACAAACAATGGAAGTGTATAAAAAGTTTTTCAACACTTAAATTATCGACAAATTAATTCTTCACCACCATACATTGGCTGGTAGAGAGAACTATAATACATTCAGGTTTTTTCTCAAAAAATTCTTGAAATGATCTTTTTACTCCTTTGGAACCGTGATAATCGTGGCATAAAATCACTCCACCCTGGACCATCCTTGAGTAAAAAAATTCAAGACAGTCCAGTGTACTTTGGTAGATGTCTACATCTAAATGCACAAAAGAAAATTTTTTATCTTTTATAGGGTCTGCTGTTGTAGGAAAGATACCTTGGTAGAAATAAACATTTGGTTCGTCAGTAAATCGCTTTTTAATTTCTTCAAATTCTGTCTTAGGCAACTTAAAACCTCCTTTCTGCCATTTGTCATCATCATATATTCCCGGTTGGGGTAAACCTTCTCCAAAGGTATCAAATAAATGCAAGGGGTTACCATGACTTCGGGCAGAACAAATAACTTTAGAAGTTCCTCCTCGGAATACACCCACCTCGGCCAATTCTCCAGATATTTTGTTTGTACTTTGTACCATTTTATATATTTGATAGGCCTCTGGTAGACTCATCGATATATAATTGGTTTTGAATAGATTTTTTACAAATTCTAGGTCAGTTTTTTGATCACTATCCCAATAATAATTCAATGTGATAATTTTATTAAGCAACGATAAGGCAAGAATTTTTCTTGCTAATTTACGAGGGAATCGTTTTAATTTGGCATGTAGGAGGAATTTGCTATTGAACCCATGAATACCTTTTAGATTTTTGACCTCCTTCATAATATATACATATTAATAAAAAATTTCATAAGAGTTTATATTATCACACACATATTACTTATTGGGAGGGTTTTATCTTCCGCTGGAAAATGTATATAAAAACTTTCATCCAATAAATTTACTGATGAAATAAAAAAGGGCGAGGAATGAACCTCGCCCCCAATATCAAACTACGAAAGCCTTGCTCACGTGGAAGCCGGATAATCCACCGTCGAAGTCTTGGACTGTCCGACATAACGACCAGGGATATTCGACCAGACCAACACCTCTTGATCATCAGCGAGCATGTCGCAACCCTTGCAGTAAGAGATGTCGTCGAATCTCTCTTCCTTGTGGGCTCGACGCAGTCGTGCCAAGGGCTCACCCTGAAGCACTTCTGCCATGCTTTGGGTATCAAGATGCCCCAGTACGGCTTCCGAATCCCTGCCCAAGACGAATGGGCAGGGGACCACGGCGGCGAAGTGTCCATCGAGACCACCAGCCCTGACCTCTAGTGTCGCGGCGAAAGGTCTACCACATGAACGAAGCTTTTTCGGCGCATGCTCGAAACGGTTGTAGGCAGAGGCATACTGGCCTCCCCAGTTGTGAGGCATCCAAATCTCCGCCATGCAACCCAGCGGATTGACAATGTTGTCGCGGTATTCGCGAACCTCGTCATCCTTACGGTCCTGGTTCATCAGGAGGTGTCGTGTGTGGAACACCCCCTTACCAGGATTTCGTTCCACCACCATCTTGCATTCGTGGAGATTTTGCATCACCGCTTCGAATCGGTCGGAGTCCATGTACTTCTTGTACTCCTCTCGGTTCGCTCCAATGATGGAGACTGTGACCAGATCTACACCAGCGGTAATGAGCTTTTCGAAGAGTTCGCCGTTCAGACGGAACCCGTTGGTGAAAAAGGAAGGCTTAAGTCCACGAGAAGCCACAAACTCGACCATCCCGACAAGCTCGGGATGCATAGTTGGTTCACCGCTTCCATGAAGCGAGACAGATTTGACATCGTATGCCATCGCGTCTTCAACCACCTTGGTGAAGACCTCGAAGGACAGGCGTTTCAGAAAATCTTTCTCCCTGCCGCCAAGCTCTTTCGACTGCGGGCACACCTGACAGTGATAATTACACCCGCCAAAAATCTCGATATTCAACTGCTCGATTCTGATCGTCATGTGCCCACCTATGAGTATGATGAGTTCTTGCAAGGATCGATTTCTTGGGATACTATGCACCATTATAACGTTTTTATCAACCACACCTATTATTTTTTACATGACAGTCCAAGAAAAAAACAGAGCGCTTTTCACACTTAGTGAGACACAGAAAGCGATAAATAGTTTAAAAAAAACAGTTGGTGTGGAGTTCGTACGACCAATTGAAATTTTAAAAAACAGAGAGGGGAAAATTATTACCTGTGGTGTTGGTAAGTCATCATTCGTTGCGATGAAAATGGCCGCCACACTTACAAGTATCGGACACCCAGCTGTTTTTATTCATCCGACAGATGCTCTACACGGTGATGTAGGTATTATTGCAGAATTGGATGTTCTTATTTGTTATTCTTTCTCAGGTGAATCAGAAGAATTAATTCGTTTGGTTAAACATGTACGGAGTGCTTTCAAAATTAAAGTAATTTCTTTTACTGGAGATAGCAAATCTCGTTTGGCCAAACTTTCGGATAGTGTTATCAAAATAAAAATACACAAGGAGGGGAGCCCTTTGTCTCTGGCTCCCATGGCGAGTATCTCAGCTTCGTTGGTGGCGAGTGATATGTTGGCTTCCGCAATTACAGACCAGAACCTTCTTTCTGAACATTCATTTGTTAAGTTTCACCCAAACGGTTCTCTTGGTTTAAAATTAAAAAAAGTTTCAGATTTTATGGAGAAAGGGAAACAACTGTCTTTGATTAAAGATGATTCAACCCTAAAGAAGGCCGTGGTTAGCATAACAAATAAGGGTCGTGGAGTTGTAGGCATAGTGAATTCCAAGGGATCAATAGTAGGAGTTATCACTGATGGAGACATTCGTCGTTTTATTATGAAGCATGTTTCTCTCAAGAATATAATGGCAAGAGATATTATGACAAAGAAGCCAAAGACCATAGGACCAGAGCAATCTCTTCAGAGCGCACTCAATACTATGAGTCGACTGAAAATTACAAATCTTTTTGTGGTGAACAAGAAAAACATTCCTGTCGGGATGATTCACATTCATAATATAGTAGAGAATGTTTTAATCTCACTTTAACTTATTATGCAGTTGATTCAAGGAAAATCAGCCCTAGTCATTTTTGATAAAGACGGGCCAAAAAGAAAAGATGAATGGTGGCAACAGTTTGAGGTTGTTGTTGCTCCTAAAGAGTTTGAAGCAAGAATATTGAAATACGGACTTTCTTTTGTTGATATCAGTGACCTAATAGATCCTGGAAGTGTGCAGGAGGCTGCAGAGCTCGCACGGAAACTTTCTCTACTCAAGACCGCAGACGGTCGTCGTCTATCAAAAGTTGTGAACTACAAAGGTTTTGAGCTTTGGTGGATTCATTATGATGATTTGATGTCTAATTTTTGTTTGCCTTATACCCAATATGCCAGATTACTGGATTATTTGAAAAACTTTCCAAGTTTGTATTTTTATAAACCGCTCTCTGGTGGTCTTTTTCAATACTTTTTAAATTCTTATGGTTGTAAATATGTTGTTGAAAATGAATTTACCAAGAAACTTTCCTTTGGGATATTGCTTCAGGTTGCTCTCTCCATTCCTTTTTTGCTGTGGGTGAAAATTAGAAGACCGAAACTCATGGTTTGGAGCAGTGATTTGTTTGATCCTCCTCGTGATCATGATTTTAGAATGAAATTTATCTATGAGGAATTACAAAAGAAAGAAATAAATTTTGTTGAATTTATAAGGAGTATGGAACCCTCCACAACGGTCCTTCAGCACGCATTGAAGCGAAAGAGACCTGTTATTTATTCTTTTGCTATCGGAAAATTCACACGTCACTTAGCTAACATTTTAGACAAAAGATACGAAAGAAAATTACGTAATCTGGGTCCGTCTACTAGCGCTGACCCATTAGAACGTTTTCAGTTTGAAATGGCTACCAGTTTTCTTCATAATGTGGCCGGTGATATTTGGTCTATTAGGATAATGAAATATATTTTGAATTTTATTGGGATAAAAGTGGCCATAATCCCCGGCGGGTCAAGTCGCAATTTCCATGAAGTTCTGGCATGTAAGTTGTCTGATATTAAAATTGTAGGTATTCAGCATGGCGCTTCTCCCAAGCATTTTCTTGTTTCTGAATTTATGCCTGAATTTGATGGAGAAAAACACCTCTCTGTAGATATGTACGGTCTTTGGTCGGATTGGTGGAAAGAATATTACATTAAAAACGGCAGGGCTTATAAATCGGAGCAACTCTGTGTGTCTGGGCCTATGCGACCTTTGCAAAAAAGAAGCCCTCCTCTTTCTGTGCAAGAAGAAGGACCAATCAAAGTACTATTTGTATCCGAACCAAACGCCACACCATCAGAAGCGATGTCTTATTTACTCTCGATTATTGACAAGGAAGGTATATCACCTTACTTGAAGTTTCGCCCATATCATGACCGTTTCGAGGAATGGTTAAAGAAAAATCATCCGGAAATTTTAAAAAAAGTAAAAATAATTCGGGGGGATATGCACGATGCCATTGCCCAATGTGATGTGGTCATTGGTTCTTATAGTACTGGGGTTTTGGAGGCACCGTTATTACTGAAACCATTTATTTTCTTTCAGACCAAAAAATGGGGAGATTATTTCGAATTAAAGTCTTTTGATTCAAGGTATTGTTTTTTTGCCGAGAACCCTCAAGAACTGATTGAGTTAGTAAGGAAAAGTAAAACTATTCCCAAAGAAACTTTAGAGAAGCTTCAGCGGAGATTTTTTGGCGATCCATATATAAATGGAAGCAAATGGGTAGTGGAACAAGTCGAGAAGCTTTTAAAAGATTCCTAAACTTGTTTTGTTCGCCACAAAGTAATATTAATTATCATAGAGATTAAAGAATTTAATACTTGTGCGAATACCAAACCGAGAACCCCTCCCCAAATTCCTAGTATTATATACAAGAGTATTCTAATGAAGCTTTGAACCAAACCGTTAATGAAAATTAATCTAGTCATTTTTTTGGCAGTGAATAGGACACTGAGATAACGATTTGGTATAGCGAAGACGAGACTAATCATCAAGATTTGCGAATAAAATACCGAATCCAAATATTTAGGAATTAAAAGTTTAAACAAAAAGGGCGCACTTACTGCATATAAAATAGTCAACAGGAGACCCACGGCTAAACCTTGGAAGATTCTTCTATAAAAACTAGCGTTTATTTCTTCTGAGGTTTTGGTCGCAAATTTAGGAAAGCTGATATTAACCCAACTTTTTGTAAAGGATATCGCTCGGTTGGGGATAGCCGTGGCCAAAGAATAAATTGCTAGTTGAATTGGTCCCCAAAAATGGTTCAAAATAAGGCTGTCTACTTGTGAGACAATGGTCCCAACTAAACCAATAAAGGTCAAATTTCGACCGTATTTCAAAACATGGTCAGCAGGGGCGGTGGTTACTCTGAACATACGTATAGTAATAATGTAAAGAATAAGATTTGTTCCAAAGGTTACCAGAGAATAAGCGACTATAAGCCAAGCAATATTTTTACTCAACAAAATTGCTGTTATCATGCCGATAACATACACAGTAGTCGAGATAATACTAAATAAGTTACTGAGACGAAACGCTCTTTTTCCTTCGAGATAAGCCCCGTAGGTATTGAGTGCTAGTGATAGTGGCGAGAATATTCCTAGTATCAAAAGTGAACCAGCCACAGGCAAGTTGCTGTGAAAAAAATAGTACCCACTCACAACCCAAAATGTCGAAGATGCTAGTAAGTTCCACTTTATTTGATAACTGACAGACGTTCTCAGGGCGCTATCGTTTCCTGTTGCCACAGCTTGGGTGACAGCCTGATTCATACCTGTAAGAGTAAAAATACTAAGAATACTAGCTAAGGAAAGTATATATTTATAGAGACCGTAAGTTTCCTTTGGTAAAAAGTTTGCAAAGAAAATTAGCAACACAAGAGATAAGATACTAGTGACAGTTTGTCCTACTGTTTGCCAAAAACCACCCTTGGCCAAGTAGACCATATCTGTCTTTGTATACCTTTCGCTCCAACGAAGTGCCTTATGTGCTTTGTTTTTGATTGCTTCCATCCCGTTAGAAGTTAGTTACAAACGATAATTTAGCACAGTAAACAGCTGTTAGGCGTGTTCGCTCACTTGGTTTTGTTTTGGTATGTAAGTTAAGTGAACTTCTAACGGGATCCATGAACTTATTATATTAAGCCAAATAGAGCTTATTTGCCAGCAGATTGTTCAACACCGAGTGTTGAACAATGTTGGTAGTTTGGTTATCATGTAAATATGAGAAATATAAAAATATCCCCTGACGAGTACTATCACATTTTTAATCGTGGCTCAAACAAACAGGTAATCTTTTATGACAAAAATGATCGCCTTAGGTTTCTCTTTCTTGTTTTATATTTTCAGTCAGATATTACTTTTTCCAATATTGGTCGGTCAATAAAAGAGTTTGTTCAACACCGAGTGTTGAACAAAGAGGCAGAGGAAATTGTAAAAAAAAGAACAGTCGAGTTAGTAGCTTTTTGTTTAATGCCAAACCATTTTCATTTAGTTGTGAAAAATGTTGAAGAAACAGGTATTGCAAACTATATGCAGAGAGTCCAGAACAGCTATACCAAGTATTTCAATACAAAATACAAAAAATCTGGGCACTTATTTCAGGGGCCATATAAAGCAGTTCACATACAGGATGACAAACAGTTACTTTATCTTTCCGCATATATACATCGGAACCCAAGGGAGTTGAAAGGATTATTGGGTAAAGAAAATGCATTTCAGTGGTCTAGCTATCAGGATTTTATTGGGGATAATAGATTTGGAGCTCTTCTTTTGCCAGATATTATTGCAAATCAATTTGATAATAAAAAACAATACGATGTATTTGTTAAAGAAAGTTCAGCTAAGTTGCTCCAAAGTGAATTAGAGGAAATCTAAACAATCTAATGTTCAACCCCGAGTGTTGAACAGTTTTTGCGCAGGTATCTATGCGTTGATATATTCACCATGACGAAACAACACCTCTTACTTCAAAAAATAAATAGAGATGATTTTACTAGCAACTCATTTTGCTTACAACCTATTGTTGTGATACATTTATTCTCTATAACTAACTTCTAACGGGATGAAAATCAATCCAACACTTAGACTTCTCACTATCACCGGCCTGTTTGCAGTTCCATTTATTGCTTTTATTATTTCTGGCTCCATGCTATTTCCTTTTATTACCGGAAAGAATTTTGCTTTTCGTATTTTAATTGAGATTGTCTTTGTGCTTTGGGTCATACTTGCTCTGCGAGATAAGGAGTACTTGCCGAAACGTTCGTGGATACTATACGCATACATGGCTTTCATTGTGGCTATTGGTTTGGCTGATTTCTTTGGCATGCATCCATTCAAAAGTTTTTGGAGTAATTACGAAAGAATGGAAGGATTCATTGCCCACATTCATTTCTTTTTATACTTCGTAGTTCTCTCATCAATGTTATCTGTTCAAAAACTTTGGGATAGATTTTTGATGACTTGGGTGGTTGCTGGGGCAATAATGTCTTGTTACGGGCTTCTCCAAACTGCCGGAGTAATTGCAATTAACCAAAGTGGTGTGAGGTTAGACGGAACATTTGGTAATGCTACATATTTAGCGGTATTTCTCTTGTTCACTTGTTTTTTTACTATTTTTCTCATGTTGCGCAGGAAAGGTAAGGGAGGGATGATGTGGTTTTTGGTACCGGTGCTTTTACTTCAATTAGTAGTTTTGTATCTCACCGCCACTCGAGGCGCAATACTCGGTCTTATAGGTGGGGGATTTGTAACCACGTTTCTAATTGCTGTTTGGTATAAAGAAAGCGTCCAGATACGAAAAGGGGCGATTGGCATTCTTGTCGCAATTGTTGTTTTGGTGGGAGGATTTCTCTTGGTTCGAAACGCTTCGTTTGTGCAAAAAAGCCCCGTATTGTCTCGTTTTGCTCAACTTTCAATTTCTGACATTCAAACTCAAGGTCGTTATTATATTTGGCCGATGGCAATAAAGGGATTTGCACAGAGGCCAATTCTCGGTTGGGGTGAAGAAAATTTCAATTTCATCTTTAATGCCAATTACAATCCGGCAATGTATGCTCAAGAGCAGTGGTTTGATAGGGCACACAATATGTTTCTTGACTGGTTGGTTGCTGGAGGTTTGTTGGCCTTTATTCCTTATCTTGCATTGTTTTTCTTTATTTTTTGGTATTTGTGGAAACGCGAAACTTTCGGCCTAACTTTTCTTGAAAAAAGTGTCATTACAGGTTTGATGCTCGCTTACATCTTCCAAGGTATCTTTGTGTTTGATAACTTGTTTAGCTATCTTCTCTTCTTTTCTATTTTGGCTTACGTTCATTCACATTCAACTGAAGAAAAAGTGTCATTACCTACATGGATGAAGCAGGGTGTCGTCACTCAATCCATTTCGGTTATTATAGTTGTTCTCACGTTAGTCACCTTGTATTTTTGGAACATAAAACCAATTGAAGCTGGGCAAAATCTAATTCGGGGCATGACCGTTGTCCAGCAGGGTAAGGTAGACGAATCACTTGCTGATTTTCAAAAAGTATTTGCATTAAATACTTTTGGCAGTGAGGAAGCACTCGAACAATTTGCCGGTAATCCGGGATCGTTCTTGACTGCCCAAGCTTCTGATACTACAAAAGCACAGTACGTGCAGATGTCACAAACAGAGTTTGCCAAGCAACTTGCACAAAATCCAAATGATACACGCATCAGAGTGTTTTACGGAATATTCCTGCGAGACATAGGTCAGTTGGATCAATCACTGGTGCAATTACAAAAAGCAGCAGATTTGTCACCGACCAAGCAAACAGTCCTTTTTGAACTTGGGGCAACTTACATCACACAAAAAGATTACAAAAACGCTTTTGCCACTTTCCAGACTGCTTACAATCTTGATACGACAGACCAAGATGCAGGACTACTCTATGCAGTGGGCGCAATTTATATTGGAGACGCGACAACATTAAACAAAGTTGTTGCCACCCTTGATCCGCAGACAGTGCTCTTTGACGACAGAATAGTTTCCGCGCTTGCAGATACCGGGCAGTGGCAGCAACTGATTAAACTTTTTATCGCTAGATTACAAACAGATCAGGGTAAGCAGAATATTCAAAACTATTTCTCTCTTGCTGTAGCATATGTAAAAGCGGGGGAAGTGGGGCAAGCCGTAGACCTACTTCATCAGGTGGAAGCGGCAAATCCAACCTATAAGAGCCAGATTGATGGGTATATAACCCAAATAACGGGAGGGAAGTAACTAGTAATCAGTAGACAGTAAACAGTAGTCAGTAATAAGTAGACAGCAAATGCACAACGAGGGATTGGAATTTTTTTCCACTGACTACTAGCTACTGTCTACTATTTACTATCCCTCCTTGACTTTATCCTAGTACCTGCTATACTAGCCTTTGTGAGTGCTAACAGTGTTAGCTCTAAACAGAAAGAATGTCTGTGTAAGCCCCGCCGCAAGGCGGGGTTTGCATTTGTGGGGCATTATCCACGCTTATACCAACCAAATGGTCAACACTCGGTGTTGACCATTTGGTACGTTAGTTATCAATTTCATTTTGAAGGATTTTTGCTGAACTTGTTTTTACAAAGTCAAAATATTCTTTTTTGTTTTTAAATTGTTGATCAATAATGTCTGGAATAATCAAGTTTGCAAAACGATTTTGTCCAATAAAGTCAGGGTAGCTTGACCACGGATATTCATGTTCTGCTTCTGACCATTCTTTGATTTCTCTTGGATTTTTGTGTATATACGCTGATAAATATAATAGCTGGCGGTCATCTTTGATGTACACTGCTTTGTAAGGCCCTTGGAACATATGACCAGTTTTATCGTATTTTGTGTTTATGTATTTTGTATAACTATTTAATACCCTTTGCATATAACGGGGGATTCCATTTTCATCTATTGCTTTTACAATTAAATGAAAGTGATTGGGCATCAAACAAAAACTAACAAGTTCGACAGTTCTCTTTTTGGTGACATCACTTACAAGTTTTTTTATTTCCATGTCTGTATCAAAAGTTCTATTCTTGACGCATTGCATGAAGGTTTTCACTGTTCGGCTGATGTGTGGGATCGTAATGTTAGATTGAAAGAATAAAATTAAAAAAAGAAAACGAAATTTATCGCTATCGTTATAAAAAATTATTTGTTTGTTTGAGCCGCGATTGTAGATGTGGTAATACTCGCCCGCTGCGATTGTTATAGTTCTCATAGTAGATATTGTATGTTAGTGAACTACTTTGGTCAACACTCGGTGTTGACCAAAGTAAGCAACACTCTTTACTACTTATGCAAAACACTTACAATTGTGGTGTTGCGTCCGAGTATGGAGGGCGGACGCACTCACATAGACATTTGTTCTGGAGCTAGCCCCGCTCTCCATACGCGGGCACAAATAAAAACAAAAAGCGCTTATATTGAGCGCTTTTTGTTTTGCAAAAAAATTAATTACAGAATTTTATAAGCAAATGTATTTCTATTGGAGCGAGAGTTGTTTTTAAAAGTGGTTGTTTTTTGTATTTAGTATTTTTACAACGAACGAGTGTTTTACTTATGAATCCTCTGCGCAGACGTCGAAGTCGAGCAAAGAAAATTTCAGCAGAAATTATTCGTGGATGAATAAGTAAAATGCGAGCGAGCACTTATCCACACATTGAGTGAAAAAAATATTGTATGTGCGCGCGATATGTACGATAATAAATGTAGGTCGAATGATTGCATAGTAGTGAGTGTCGTCACGTTTGCAATTATTTTAACTATTAGAAATAATTTTTTCGGTTCATGCAGTTTGCAATTGTAAATTGTAAGAATCGCCAACACAAATGGCAGCAAAAAAGCGCAAGGCAGCTAAGAAAGCTCCAAAGCGAAAGGCTCCAAAGCGAAAGGCATCTCGACGCCGAGTATAGCCATCTCCTTGTCAGTCTGACTGAAAAAATACCACCAGAGAAATCTGTGGTATTTTTTTTGAAAACCCACGGTTTGGAGCGTCCACTTCGCTCCGCTCGGGGCTGCTTTCCTCCACGGAAAAACTACAGTTTTTCCGACCCTTTTCGACGTTTTTTGTGCTAAAATGCATTTCCAAGCTTATTTTATGGCTTTTTCATTTCTTAAAGGCGTATTTGGTGACCACTCTGGGGCTGATCTAAAAACGATTGATCCAGTGGTCAAAAAAATCAATGACTTGGAACCTACGTTCCAAGCTCTTTCGGATAGTGAGCTAAAAAACAAAACAATTGAATTTAAAAAGCGTATTGAAGTCGGTGAATCTTTAGATGATTTGTTACCGGAAGCATTTGCTGCTGTGCGCGAGACGTCACGTCGTACCAGTGGCGAGAGACACTTTGATGTCCAGCTTATCGGAGGGGTCGTTATGCATCAACGGAAAATTTCTGAAATGAAAACCGGTGAAGGAAAAACTTTGGTTGCCACACTTCCTGCATATCTCAATGCTCTAACTGGAAAGGGAGTGCACGTGGTGACGGTCAATGATTATCTTTCACGTCGTGACACAGTTTGGATGGGTCAGATTTATAATTTTCTCGGGCTTTCAGTGGCGGTTATAAATCATGATAGTTCGTTTTTATACAACCCACAACCCACAACCGACAACCAACAACTCAAAGAAGAAGACATGGAAAGAGATACAACGGGAGGTTTTCATGTTGTTCACGATTTTTTGCGTCCCGTCACAAGAAGGGAAGCATATGCCGCTGATATTACATATGGGACCAACAATGAGTTTGGCTTTGATTACCTGCGCGATAATATTGAGTACAGTGAAGACAGATTACGCCAGCGTGGCTACCACTATGCCATTGTGGACGAAATTGACTCAATTTTGATTGATGAAGCGCGTACTCCGCTTATTATTTCAGCCCCCACAGCAGAATCTGAGAATCTATACGCCACTTTTGCCGAGATTGCCAAGAAGCTTGAGCCGGAAACTCACTACACTATAGATGAAAAGATGCGCACCATGTCACTTACTGATGAGGGCATTAATCGTGCCGAAGAAATTCTGGGTGTAGACAATATTTATACTGACAAAGGTATCAAGTATGTTCATCACCTTGAGACTGCTGTGCGAGCCAAAGCGCTTTATGAAAAAGACACGCAATATGTGGTGCGTGATGGCGAAGTGATGATCGTGGATGAATTCACTGGGAGATTACAACCTGGTAGACGCTGGTCAGAGGGTTTGCATCAGGCAATTGAAGCCAAGGAAGGCGTGGCAGTGCAGAAAGAATCTCGCACGTTTGCTTCAATCACATTCCAAAATTATTTTCGCATGTACGACAAGCTTGCTGGCATGACTGGAACAGCGGCCACTTCTGCTGAAGAATTTTACAAAGTTTACGGTCTTGGTGTGGTGTCTATACCGACCAATCGTCCTTTGGCGCGCACAGACCACAATGATTTAATTTTTCAGACTGAAGCGGGAAAGTTTCAGGCAACCGCAAAAAAAATTAAAGAACTTAACTCAAAAGGTCAGCCGGTCCTTGTCGGTACAGTTTCCATTGAGAAAAATGAACTTCTTTCGCAATATTTATTGAAAGAGGGGGTGCAACACGAACTTTTGAATGCCAAGAACCACGAACGTGAAGGAGAAATCATTGCTCAGGCCGGCAGAAGGGGTGGAGTGACTATCGCTACGAACCTTGCTGGTCGCGGAGTGGACATCAAGCTCGGTGGAAATCCTGGAAGTCTGGAAGAATACGAAGGCGTCAAAAGTATTGGCGGCCTTTTCGTCCTTGGAACTGAACGACACGAAGCGCGAAGGATAGACAACCAGCTTCGTGGTCGTGCTGGACGACAAGGAGATCCTGGGCAGACACAGTTTTTTGTCTCACTTGAAGACAATCTGATGCGAGTCTTCGCTTCTGATGTAGTCAAGAAAATGATGGGCAGGATTGGTCTGGCTCCAGATGAGCCGATTGAAAATCGTATGATTACCAACTCACTAGAAAAAGCGCAAGAGCGCATTGAAGGGTTTCATTTTGATGCCCGCAAGTCAGTTCTCCAGTTTGACGATGTGTTGAATTTTCAAAGAAAAATAATGTATGAGCGAAGACGCAATATTTTACTTGATATAGACGGGGCTGTAGAGAAATATCTAACAGAATTGGAAGCAACAGAAACTGAAGAAGAGAAAGCGCAGATTGCAGCAAAGAGGGCAGAGCTCGGTGAAGTAGAATTTCTAGCTGTAGCGCGAATGCTAATTTTGCAGACGATAGATATGTTTTGGGTTGATCACCTTGAGATGATGGACTACTTGCGTGGGTCTGTAAATTTGCGTGCCTATGGTCAGCGTGAGCCGTTGGTGGAGTACAAAAAAGAAGGATTGATTCTATTCAAAAAAATGCAGGCCAATATTGAAGATGAAATTTTGAAACTCTTACCTCACGTCGGAGCTCGTATTGCAATGGTTGAACAGAAAAATTTACAAGAAGTACAAGAAGGAGCAGAAGAGCTGACTCGCGAATCAAAACCTGTTACTGGCGGCACAGAACCAGGTCGCAACGACCCATGTCCATGCGGAAGTGGAAAGAAATACAAAAAGTGTGGACTTCTTAATACAGAAGAACATCAGCGATTAATGTCAGGGAAGAAATAAGATGAAAACAATAGCTACTCACAATGGTTCCTTTCACACAGATGATGTTTTTGCGGTGGCCACTTTGAAGCTTTTTTTGGGCGAAGAAGAGGTAAAAGTGGTCCGTACGCGGGATCAAGCACTATTCACCACCGCAGACTATTGCGTAGATGTAGGGGGCGTTTATGACCCCAAAACGAGGCGTTTTGACCACCATCAGACCGGTGGAGCGGGAATACGAGATAATGGCATTCCCTATGCCTCCTTCGGCCTAGTTTGGGAGGAATATGGTGAGGTTATTTCTGGAAGCAAAACTGTAGCTGACGCCATTGATGAGCGATTGGTTCAGCCCATTGATGCGGTTGATAACGGTGTAAACATTGTTAAACCTATATACAAAAATGTTTCCTCTTATACAATTTCTGACTTTTTGATGTCATATAAGAAGGTTGGTGTTAATAGTGACGAAGAACTATACCAAACATTCATAGAGCTTGTAATTCTCGCCAAAGGATTACTCAACCGTGAGATAAAAAATGAAAAAATTTCTGAATCACTTAGAAACGAAATTGAAGAGGCATATAGAGACAGCGAGAGGAAAGAGATCATTATTTTGTCAAAACCAAATATCCGTCACAATTACAGGGTTGTTCTTTCAAAGCACAGAGAACCAATATACGTTGTCTACCAAGGACTTGATTCTGTAGACAAAGGATGGAAAGTGGAGGCAGTGCCAATTTCAGTAGACACCTTTGAACACAGAAAAGGATTTCCAAAATCTTGGGCAGGTAAAACTGATGCCGAGCTCGCAAAGCTCACGGGAGTGGAAGATGTTTTGTTTTCTCATAACTCTGGTTTTATGACAGCGGTAAAAAACAAAGAAGGCGCAATCAAGATTGCCGAGATTGCTTTAAACTCGTAATTTTTTTCTTATTTCTTATTTCTTATTTTTTATCTTTCATTTTAACTACCATGTTCATAGACGAATTAACAATACACATGAGAGCGGGGAAGGGCGGGGATGGCGTCGTGCTTTGGCTACACGAAAAGGGAAAAGAATTCTCCGGTCCATCGGGGGGCAATGGCGGAAAAGGTGGAGATGTCTACGTCAGAGCAGTGCGCGACATCGGCCTTCTTTCTGAATATAGAAATAAAAAAGAATTTATCGCAGAAAATGGCGAGAGTGGTCAGAAGAATAGCCGGCACGGCAGAGGAGGAAACGATTTGACCATTCCACTTCCGATTGGAAGCATTGTGACCAATCTCACTACTCGTAGACAAGTGGCACTGACAAAGCTAGGTCAAACAGAGAAAATTCTTATCGGTGGACGTGGTGGACTTGGAAATGAATTTTTCAAATCATCGCGCAATACGCGACCGACAGAGCACACAAAGGGCGCTGGTGGCGATGAATCAGATTTTTATATTGAGCTTGAGCTTGTAGCCGACGCAGGGTTTGTGGGATTGCCAAATGCTGGGAAATCAAGTCTACTCAATGCGCTGACAAATTCCAAAGCAAAAGTGGGAGCATTTCAATTTACAACTCTTGAGCCAAACCTCGGAGATTTCTATGGATTCATCCTTGCAGATATTCCGGGACTCATAGAAGGTGCAGCAGAAGGCAAGGGACTCGGTCATAAATTCCTTCGACACGTGAAAAGAACCAAAATGATTTTTCATTGTGTGTCGGTGGAAGGCAATGTGATTGAAGATTACGATACTATTCGCGCAGAGCTTTCTCTGTATGGAAAAGAAATTCCAGAAAAATCAGAAATAATAATTCTTACAAAGATTGACCTAGCCAGCCCAGAAGAAATTAAAGAAAAAATTAAGCAATTAGAAAAAAGAAATAAGCATGTGCTTACCTCATCCATTATTGATGAAAATTCAATTCGTGACTTGAAGACCGAGATTTCTAAAGCGTTGTCAGCCTGAAATAAGACAAACCCGTCAACCTGGCAGGTTGACGGGTTTGGTGATAAAGATAGAATAAAGGGATGGTTGGTGACCTAGCCCATGTTTGTAACAGAGGGGTTGAAAAAAGAAAAATCTTTCTTGATGGATATGACTATGGGAGATTTGTAAATAATTTATATCTCCTTAATAATCAATCGGGTAAACTAAGAACAGAAAGAAAAAATATTTTTCAAAACCCTTCGATACTTCCGAAGCAAGATAAGTTGGTGGAAATTTTAAAATGGAGTTTGTTGCCAAATCATTATCATCTCCTTTTGTCCGAGGTGTCAGAGGGAGGAATTTTGGAATTCACGAAACGTTTAGGTAATGCTTATACAAAGTATTTTAATACTAAATATGATGGGCGAAGTGGGTATTTGTTTCAGAACAGTGCAAAGATCTTGCCAATCGAAAGTGATGGACATTTTTTCTATATCCCTTTTTATATTGACTTGAACATTCTTGATGTTGAGTATCCGGGCAAGGAAAAGAATCTCCCAAAAAATGAAATGAAGGCATTCCATTTCTTGAAATCGTATAAATGGGCAAGTTTCAAGGATTATCACAATGAAGGTGAGTTTGGGCCGGTCATAAACAAAGAACTTTTCTATGATATTTTTGACATGACTATGGAAAAATATGAGTCGGAGCTGAGGTCCTTTATAAGAGAGCCCTTTGGAGCAGACCCGTCAACCTGGCAGGTTGACGGGTAGAGGTTGGAATTGCTGTCTATGCTATATTACTTCTACAAACATGTCTGAATACAAGGCGACAATTGGCTTGGAGATCCATGCGGAATTAAAGACCAAAACGAAAATGTTTTGCAATTCTAAGAATGATCCGGATGAGAAGCGTCCGAATGTAAACATTTGCCCAGTTTGTATGGCTTACCCTGGCACACTTCCCACGGTCAATTTTGAGGCGGTAAAGCACGTGGTGCGAGTGGGGTGCGCAGTAAATGGTGAGATTGCAGACTATAGTGAATTTGACCGCAAAAACTATTTTTATCCAGATATTCCAAAGGGCTACCAAATAAGTCAGTACAAATATCCTCTTGTTAAGGGGGGGACACTAAACGGCGTTAAAATAACGAGAATTCATTTGGAGGAAGATACTGCCCGGTCCAGCCATGATCAAGGAGACTTTAGCCTTGTTGATTTCAACCGAGCGGGAGTGCCGCTTATGGAGATTGTGACAGAGCCAGTCATTCACAGCGCAGAAGATGCGAGTGCATTTGCAAAAGAGCTTCAACTATTACTACAGACACTTGGTGCAGGTGAAGCCAATATGGAAAAGGGAGAGATGAGAGTAGAAGCCAACATTTCAATATCAAAAACAGATAAATTTGGCACCAAGGTAGAGGTGAAAAATCTAAATTCATTTAAGGCGGTGGAGAAAGCCATTGCTTATGAGCTTGCGCGCCACGAGAAAGCACTTGAAAGTGGTGAGAAGCTTGTGCAAGAGACTCGTGGTTGGGATGAAAACAAAGAAGTGACATTTTCTCAACGTGCAAAAGAAGATAGTCACGACTATCGATATTTTCCAGACCCAGATATTCCCAAGCTCAAACTTTCTGAAGTGCTAGAGTTAAGCCAAGAAGCGATCAAGAAATCGTTACCCGAACTTCCATGGGAAAAACGAGAACGACTTACAAAATTGGGATTAAAATCTGAAGACGCAGAAGTATTTGTGCGTAACGTAAATTGGGCTCAATATTTTGATACGGTAGTTGAATTACTCGGTGATAACAAAAAAATGCTTCTCGCAGTGAACTATCTTACTTCGGATTTGGCCGGTCTTGTAAAAAACGATGAATCGGTGGTTTTTGAAACCGTTGATATTTCTACCAAAATTCCAGCAAAGAGTTTTTCAGCACTTGTGACTATGGCAAGTGATGGAGTAATTTCATCTAGAGCAACAAAAGATATTTTGAAAGTGTTGTATGAGAAAGGTGGAGATCCAGAAGAACTTGCAAACAAAATGGGACTAATGCAAAAGAGTGACGAGGGCGAGCTCACGTCAATCGTGCAAACAATTATTGATGCCAATTCAAATGTGGTTGCAGAATACAAAGGTGGAAAAATTTCAGTCATTCAGTTTCTAGTGGGGCAGGGGATGAAAGCGACTAAAGGCTCTGGAAATCCTGCGGTCCTCAAATCTATTTTTGAAAAGTTGTTGGGATAACGAATCGAGGCTTCTCCTCGGAACCTCGAATCCCGAGGTGAAGTCCTCGGTACTTTGTTTCTTTTGAGTTTAATAATGAATGGAACCGAGGCATTAGCCTTAGTTTCAAATTCTCAAGGCTAAGCCTCGATGCATTCTTGCATTTCTAGCAACCATTGACTTTGTTTTAAATACGTGTATAGTCCAAATCAAAGTTCTTTCGCATACTAACTTGCATCGCCATAGCTTTGAGTGTTTCAAAAATTGGAATATTCCAAGCTATGGCGATATCCGTCGCCCGCTAGCATCTACGCGACAATGTCCGCAAGGATGGTCGCACAAATAAGGATGGTCGCAATGGCGACAAAATCCGAGTTCTCGCTTCTGGGCCTGGCACACAAGTTTTGTTTAGCTGCAGAAGCGCAAGGGTATACCCCTGAATTTCTCAATGATCTCGCAGAGAAACCCAAGTTGCTAGCTGGGATGTACGACGTTCAGCGTGGTCTCTCCGAGATCCGTCGCATCGAACATGTGTTCGACCGCTCGAAGACGCCGAGGTTTCCTTTCCTCGGAGCACAAATCGAGGAGCACAATGGTGCTGGTACTTCGTGTCTCGAGAAAAAGGCCGACGGCCTCTACCTCGACGGCAAGAAGATCATCCTGCAAATCGTGCAGAGTCAGAAGAACGGCACCATCGTCGGTATCATGATTCGCGAGAAACTTTCGAAGAAACCAGTGCTCGACGTTACCATCCTCGACTACCTCTTGGATCACCCGGAGCTCATTCCTGAAGACTGGAAGCGGGATGAAGATGGTCGTACTCGCTATATCTACTTCTGGGGAACAGTTTATCGCCGCCTCGATGACTATCTCTATGTTCGCTGCATGTTCTGGAGTAGTGGCACGTGGCAGGCGCATTACCGCTGGATCGCTAATGATTGGCTTGCAAATTATCCAGCAGCGATGTCCGCAAGCTGATGTCTGGCCAGACAGTTCGGTCCCGTTTCGCATCATGCGAGGCGGGGCTTTTTTGTGGGTGAAAGCAAAGGATGGGTGATCGGATGGTTAGATTTCGGCGAATCTAAATTTCCCGAGGTATTAGCCTTAAGAGGACTTACAAAGGCTAAACCTCCAGAAATTTAGAAACCCCGGATACAAAAAGGCACCGAGGTATTAGTCTTTTGAACACAAGACGTACGACATCTAAAACAGGGCACGGATGTCGGACGTCAAAGGCTAAACCTCGATGCTGTTTGACCGAGATAAGAGCGTTTCACGAAAATAATTACAATCTCGGGCATCCGAGATGATTATATTTTAGAACGTATCATTCAAAATAGGGGATGAGTGTCGGAAAATGGAATTGAATAGTAATTAGTAGACAGTAATCAGTAGACAGTGGAAATCAAAGAATACTTCCGAGGCCAGGCAAAAGTATTTTTCTGCTGAAAAATCTTTTCCCCATACCTCGCACCGTCTCGCTCCGGTCTTGCGAAGCTCCAAGTGTTCGCTTCTCACCTCGGGACACCGGATTACAGCAAGTGGTACCGAGGTATTAGCCTTAAATTCCAATTCTCAAGGCTAAACCTCGATGCATTAAAAGAAAATTGAGGCCTGTTGGCCTCAATTTTACTCGTCACTCAAGTGTTTTACTTCTAATTTCTTCATCCTATCCTTCATGTTGCTTCTATTTGTGCCTCCTTCTATGTCTTCAATGATTTTGATTAGACCTTCAGCCTTATATACACGGTAATTGTTCATTGGGTGACGTTGAGCAGGGAATTTGCCCTTCTTATCCCAGTTCCGGAGGGTGAGAGGAGATACACCAAGAATGTAGGAAGCTTCTTTTATGGTTATGTATTTTTTGTAAGGCATGTTACGAATGTTACGAATTAGATCGAATGATACAAATACCATTCTAGCACATTATACTTGTAAACAATATTATCCACACATTTACTAGCATATATAAACCTTAATAAACTCATACATATTAGTCTATATTGTTAAGTAATCAATATCAATGTTTAGGTGGGGACAAGAATAATCAGCAAAAAACGAATTATGAATAAGGAATTATGAATTATGAATTGAGTCAGGCTATGGAAACTACAATTTGAACCTAACAATCTAAGTTTTTGGCCGAGGCTCAAAATTGAGCTGTGACGAAATTTTGAAAAATTTTTCTGTTTTTTTCGTCCAAGTGCCTCAAAACTGCAAAATTTTGAGTCATGAATGATAATGCAAAAAAGTGTGGTTTATCCACAGTTTTTCAACGTTTTTGAGATAAAACCAACTATAATAATACCAATGAATTCTGATCTTTATTTTGACGGTAAGAGGTACATCTCGTCTTGCCGAGCTGCAAAAATAAGTGGCTATGTTAACGACTATATTGGTCAGCTTTGCCGAGATGACAAACTCGAATGTCGCATGGTTGGAAGATCATGGTATGTTGCTCTCGACTCATTAGTCCAACACAAAAATTTAAATGGTATAGGTACCCGCTCAAAGGGTCCTCAAAAAATTGCCGAAGACCACGCAAAGCCAATTCTCGGTGACTTACGTGAATCCGAAAAAGCACTGTTTGTGCCATCTGTAAATTTTCCTACTTTTGCTCAAAATTTTGACCTGCCAAGAACTCTTTCAAAGTCTGGACAGGTAAATAAAAATTTAGGCGGACAAGCCAAACCTGAACCTGGGTCGGCTACTGTAAACGCCCCACTAAGAAAAAAAATTCTAGAAGCTTCGTATCCATTTGGAATGAGTCCACTTTCAGCTGTAGTTTCTCCTCATCAATTTGTTTCAATTTCAAAAAAGCGTCGTGGCATTTCGTCCATGATGATTCCTGTTGCGAGACTCTCTCTGGCATCACTTGCAATCATCATAGCGATACTCGGTTTTCGTTTTGGTATGACGGTCAATCCGATGTCGCATGAAATATATACTGGAGCGTTTAAGGAAGTTTCGAAAGAAATGCAAGCAAGCGCATTCTCAAGTGTGGGGCAAACATTTGATCAAGTGGCAATAGCTTGGCACGACACATTGCAACGTTGGTTGTTTAACACAAGACAAACTTTCTATGTCTTGGCGGGAAAAAGTTTTGCCCAAAACACTGTGGTGCCTGTAGCGCCAGCACAGACAAATTCTTCGCCAAGTCAGGGAATGGTGGTGGTACCGATAAATCCAAACACAAACAAAGATGCTGTGGTGGCAAAGGTGAAGCAGTCGTTCTCTGACGAAGTGTCCGTCAGTCCAAACGCTGATGGGTCGAGTGGTGTGATAACGCCAGTATTTAAAAAGACAAAAGGTGACGAGTATTTGTATGTGATGGTGCCCATTAAAAACTAATTGTTCTCACACCTTGCTTCCGAAGACTTCGTAAGCATGGTGTGGGAGTAATTCCACGTAAACCTGCCCGAATGACTGGGTACAGCCAATCAGTCAAGGCGGGGGTCGAAAAATTATCAAGTAACAAGAATTAAGATCCCGAACAACTTTTTCTTCGAAAAACTTGAACGGGCAAGTACGAATTATGAAGACTCAAGGACAAAAAAAGATAAGATCTAAGGCCCTAAATATCGGGGTTTTTGTTTTGATGTTTTTTATAATTCCGTTCCAAATGTTCGCGGCGCTTACCGTTACTCAGAGTCCAAAAGCGCCCGTAGAAAACAGGTTTGTAGTCGGACCAGCAAAACTGGAGGCAGTTGTCCCAGCCGGCCAAGCCCAAGTCGTCGGAATCGATATTGAGAATCGAATGGGACGAACAGCGGAGTTTGATATTCATTTTGAAGATTTTGTAACCGACAACGATTCAAATGGAGTGGTGCTTCTCGGCAATCAAACTTCGTCTACAACGCTGAAAAATTTGTTGTCAGTGCCACAAGAAAAAATTGTGCTCAATCAAGGTGATCGTGTGCATGTGCCGATAACTATCACTACACTTGGAAATGAAGATCCTGGTGGAAGGTATGGCGCAGTCGTTGTCAGCTCACACACAGTCGAGCAAAACAAAAACAGTTCATCGGTTGGCGCGACAGTTATCGGTCAAGTAGCGGTGCTGGTCTTTGTCACAATCCCAGGAGAAATAAAAAGTAGTTCGTCTTTGGACTCCTTCACGATTTCGCAAAACCAAAAAGTTTTTTTCACGGCGCCGGTGCAGTTTGAAATGGCGGTGAAAAATTCTGGGACTGTGCATGTCAATCCATATGGTGGAATCACCATTCGAAATATGTTTGGTCAGCAAGTGGCCACAATTTCGATAGACCCATGGTTTGTATTGCCGGGCTCGGTGCGCACTCGTGATGTCTTGTTTCCACAGAAAGATTTGTTTGGCTGGTATACAGCAACCTTGGAACTCAATCGCGGATATAACGATGTGATTGATACCAAGAGCGTTTCGTTCTTTGCGTTCAGTCCGTTCACACTTGTTCTCCTGTTTGTGGTACTCGGGGTACTCGGATATGGCTTGAAGAGAAAGCTTGGACAAAAAAATAATCATGCTGCGTAATCTTCTAATCACAATTATATTTTTTGTTGGCGCGATGCCTGCTTTGGCTGCTGTAATGACGAGCACCAACTATTCACTCCAAAGTGACTCTCTAAATTTCGGTGGAGGACTTTCTTCATCTTCCAATTACAAACAAGAAAGCACGGCAGGTGAAATGGCAACCGGTGATAGCGCAAGCGCATCGTACACACTTCACGCAGGTTATCAGCAGATGATTCCAGTATTTATTTCAATTTCGGTTTCTCCAGTCGTATTGTCACCAAGTATAAATTCTGTGGGTGGGGGTATCGCTACTGGGCAGACCACAGTAACTGTAACCACAGATGATGTGGCCGGATACCAGCTTTCAATTGTGGCCAGTTCATCACCGGCCATGGTAAGTGGGGCAAATTCATTTGCCGATTATGTAACGGCTGGTGCAAATCCAGATTTTAATTTCACGGTTGCATCTCCAAATTCTGAATTTGGATTTACGCCGGAAGGAGTCGACATTGTCGCAAGATTCAAAGACGACGGCTCGGCCTGCAACACAGGATCATCTGATACTCCTGATGCATGCTGGGCACCCCTTACAACATCAAACCAATTGATTGCGCAAAAATCTTCTGGCAGTTATCCAACAGGTTCAGACACAGTGCTTAAGTTTCGCGCGCAGTCAGGAGCAAGTCATGTAGAGCCACCAGGTGATTATGTCGCCACGTCTACAGTAACAGCGGTTGCTCTTTAAGCCATTAACGGGATGAATGTTTTCTTAAAAAAAAGTCTTGCGGTTTTGGTTCTAGTTTCACTACTTTGTTCTTTCACAACATCATACGCAGCCACAAGTCAGTTTGAAGTTCAACTTCATGTGGAAGCAGACACTACACTACCGACAATTCCAACTGGGCTCACAGCGACAGCAATATCAACTTCACAAATTGATTTGTCTTGGACAGCTTCCACGGACAATGTGGCAGTTGCGGGTTATAACATTTATCGCGATGCAGTTCTTGTCACTAACGTTGTCGGCACAACTTACTCCGACATCGGGTTAAGTCCAGCGACAACTTACACCTACACAGTTTCTGCAGTTGATACTTCAGCAAACGAATCGGGACAATCAAGCCCGGCATCGGCAACAACTTTCTCACTTCCAGCACCACCCCCACCGACAGGCGGAGGAATTCCGAGTCAAAGTACCGCACCAGTCATTTATGACATCACTATAACTCCATCAAACACGTACGCGACAATTTCTTGGAAGACGACACAGCCGACAGTCGGCACACTTTCATGGGGGCTTACACAGAGTTATGAACTGGGAGTCAGTCAGGAAACCATCGCTTCAGTTGACCACTCAATGCTTGTTTCTTCGCTAAGCGCTGCAACTGTTTATCAGTTTGCAATTGACGCAATCAACGGTTATGGGGTGCACGGCTCGAGTGGAAATCAAATGTTTGAAACCACATTGCTTCCAACCGGGAAACCAAATGCGCAATCGTTTACTGCCACAGCGCAAACTTCCGATATCCTCCTGGCATGGAAAGCACCAACAAGTGCCGATGTTTCGGAAGTTCGAATCATGAAAAGCGATTCATATTTCCCCACTGATCCTTCGGACGGAGTAGTGGTTTACGAAGGAAATGGAGTGTCGTTTGCAGACCAGAGTGTAGTAGTGGGCACACGGTATTACTACACACTTTTTGTGAAGTATACCGATGGTACATATTCTTCCGGTTTGGTCGCCACCGCAGTAATTGCAAAACCAGGTGAAGTACTACCACCATATGACATCTTCGGGTCATTGCCATCCGCTCCCCACGTTGATCCACAAATTGCTGCACTGACATTTACAGATTTTGATTTCATTCAAGACGGAAAGAAAATTCCAGCATTTGTTTCAAATAGTAGCGTGACAATTGATGGAGGAAAAAACTTGACGGTGTCACTCGATTACCAGAAAGTTCCAGAACTGTTGAAGACAATTGTCGTCACACTTTCTGCTCCAGACGATTCATCAAAAACTTTTTCTTTCCTTCTTCGGGTGAACAAAGATAAGACTGCGTATGACGCGACAATCGCTCCACTCGGTACATCGGGGCAATACGGAGTAAAGATTTCTATCGTTGACTTTCGAAATCGCGGACTGAAACAAATCATCGGCAGTTTGGTTGCTACGGCAGAAGCAGTGCTAGCCGACAAAGGTGTCTCCACTTACATCATCAATGTTTTGAGACAAAACTTTTTGAATTCAGTTTTATTTCTTATCTTGTTGGCCATCATCATTCGGGCACTCAAAAGAATGGTTGCTCGCCACAAAAAAAGAGAAGAAAAAACAAATGCTCCGATATTGCCACTCGAAGTTTCTGAGCCATCGCTTCTGTCATCGCCACAAGATCTTCTAGAAGATACAGATGACCGACTTCCACCACCAAAAATATAATGAGTCGAATTTTTGAAAAAATATTTGTATCATTTGTAATCCTCGTCACGCTTATCGCGACGCCGGGAGTTATTCCTGTGGATGGAAGTGCAAACTTCGGACCACTCATTGCTCATGCTGCCACTTTTAATGAACAAGTAAATTACCAAGGCAAGCTGACAAACAATGCAAATGTGGCGGTGACAGATGGTGTTTACAACATGCGCTTCGCTCTTTATACCACTGATACTGGTGGGACGGCAATTTGGAACGAAGATCGTAGCACCGCTCCTGGTGACAGAGTGGCTGTGACCAATGGTCTATTTTCAGTAATGCTTGGAAGCTCCACGCCACTTACTAGCGTAGATTTCAATCAAACACTTTATCTCGGAGTAGAAATTGGAGGAAGCGGGGGAAGTCCTGTGTGGGATGGAGAAATGGCACCACGAAAAGTTCTCGGTGCCGTGCCAGCTGCGTTCGTGGCAAACACCCTCAACGGACTTGATTCCACACAATTTTTGCGATCAGACGTCGTTAACCCAGTGGCGCAATTTACAAATGCCACCACAACCAATTCGACTACGACGAATCTGTATTCGTCTTCGCTCATTGCAGGAAACAGTACAAGCACCAACTTCTACACAACCACAGCAAGTACTACCAACCTTTTCTTCACTGGAGCAACAGGAGGAACATTGACCGGGAGCTTTCTGACCAGCACAAACATTCTAGCCACTGGCTCCACTACTCTCCAGAATTTCACTGGACTGAACAGTACGACCACCAACGCCACCACCACCAGTATCTACACAGCAACTCTTGGTCTAGGAGCAGGCAACTACTTCACCTCTCTTCTGGGAAGTGGCTTGAGCAACAATGCCGGTGCACTGACCTGTAACAGTGCTACTTCTCTAGTCTTCGGCTGTCTTGCCACAGCAGACTGGCAGAACTTCAACAACAAGATTTCCAGTTCATCACTCTCAGGGTCTTCAGTCATTAATTACACTCCTGGAACAGGTGTCATCACCACCCAGGGTGGTACCTTCGGAGCAGGTAACTATGTCTTCCCATCTGGTCTTACTATCACCACCACTGCCACCACTACTAATCTTGTGGCTCTTGGTTCCACCACCCTCCAGAACTTTACATTTACAAACGCCACAGGAACAAGTGCCACCACTACCAACTTCTTTGCAACCACCGGTACCTTTGGAAGTATCAACTCCAACGGATTGTTCACCACAGCTAATCTACTTGTTAACGGATCATCAACACTGCAGAACTTTACAGGAGTTAATTCAACAACAACAAACAGTACCTCTACTAATGTATATGCAACCACTGCCTCAACCACAAACCTCAATTACACCACCGCAAACGGTGGAAACGAAACTCTGGCAGGGAAGTTGACCGCAGCAAATATTCTTGCAAATGGTTCATCAACTCTTCAAAACTTCACAGGTGTAAACAGTACGACCACAAACAGTACAAGTACCAATTTCTACGCAACCACTGCAAGTACCACCAACCTCTTCTCCACCACAGGAAACATCGGTACTCTGACTGCTGGACCAATCACCGGAGGACTCTACAACGGTCAGACCATCTCAAGCACGGCCAACTTTACCGGTACAGTGACCATCACCGGGGGCTTAACCACTCTCTCCAATGTCCAAGTCAATGGCTCATCAACTCTGCAAAACTTTACTGGTTTAAACAGCACAACTTCGAACGCCACCACCACCAGTATCTACACAGCCACTCTTGGTCTAGGAGCAGGTAACTACTTCACCTCTCTTCTGGGAAGTGGCTTGAGCAACAATGCCGGTGCACTGACCTGTAACAGTGCTACTTCTCTAGTCTTCGGCTGTCTGGCCACAGCAGACTGGACAAACTTCAACAACAAGATTTCTTCTTCCTCCTTGTCAGGAGCCACAGTCATTAACTACACTCCTGGCACCGGTGTCATCACCACAGTCGGTGGAACATTTGGAGCAGGTAACTACATATTCCCAGGTCAACTACAAGTCAATTCATCAACCACTCTCCAGAACTTCACTGGACTTAATTCAACAACCACAAACTCTACTTCCACGTCATTCGCAATTTCTGGTATTGTATCAGGCAAATTACTAAAGACGACAACAGGTGGTGCAGTAGTAGCAGCTTTAGCAGGTGCAGACTACCTCACAAGTGCATTTCAAAACTGGAACATTGTGAATGGTTACCTCACTCCTACTTCTACCATTGGTATTTTGGTCAATGCCAGTTCAACCATTGGCAACGGCACACAGACTGGAGGTCTTACTGTTTCTGGTGGCGCCACTACTACTGGTAGTTTGTATGTCGGTGGAAAAATTGGTGTAGGAACACAATCACCAGCTCAAACATTGGATGTTGTTGGCACTGGAAAATTTTCTTCAACACTCACACTTACAAATGTGCCTACGTGTACTGGATCTCAAGCACTGCAGACAAATGGTTCTGGAGATGTTGCTTGTGGAAATATTGCCATTTCCGGCGCTTCAACTGGTGGTGGATGGTCTACAGACAATATTGGCCATGTAACTTTGGCAACCAGTTCTGATGCTGTCGGTATTGGTGCTACCACAACTCCTTATGCAAAACTTTCTGTTATTTCTAGTACTGCGGCATCAACAACTTTGGCGTTACTTCCTGCTTCAGCTGCAACTGGAAATATTTTGGATATTTATAATACAAGTGGAGTTTTGACTTCCGTATTTACTGCAAGTCAAAGATTGGGAATTGGTACGACTAACCCAAATGTTTCTCTTGATGTAAATGGTCAAGGCAATCTAAATAATTTGCAGATTACTGGTTCATCTACCATCCAAAACTTTACTGGTGTTAACTCAACAACCACCAACGCCACCACCACCAGTATCTACACAGCAACTCTTGGTCTAGGAGCAG
>OCZT010000113.1_pt1 | contig 73141 bp, 61 predicted proteins | sample 1539031 | NCBI WGS metagenome assembly OCZT01 (sample SAMEA3539308, study PRJEB22396) | soil metagenome | biome: tundra; feature: field; material: soil | place: USA | collected 2010-05 | depth 0.15 m
CTTATTATAATCAGTTTTTTTCTCTTTATATTTTTCGAGCAGATGTTTTACACGGGCATCATCCGGATCAACCCACTGTCTGTAGTCTTCGATCTTACCACCACTTTCCAGAAATTTACTTTTCCTTTCCTCCGCTTCACTCTTTAGCTTTTTATAAAAGAGTATTTTTAATCGCTCCACATCCTCTCTGATCTCCAGCGTTGGCCGGTTTTCAATAATGAGACCCAATGTTTCGACAATTTCATGTTTGGAGAATCCTGAATAATCAACCTGAGGAAGTTCTATATCGTCAAATGTTTTAGGTTCCTCGGGCAGGGATTCCTCTTTCTCAACAGGTGGTTCGGGTTTTTCTTCCGGTTTAAATTCTTCATTTTCAATTATTTCCTTTGGTTCTTTATCAACTGCTGCAGCATCATCCAGTGGAATAATTTTTTGCGCGTTTTCCGCTTGTTTGGCATCCTCAGTTCCGAGGGCGTTTTCATCCGCCACGGATTGTTCTAAACGAACAGAGTCATCCGGATTTTTCTTGGTCATAATCAATCCTTTTATAGTTCAGCTCTTTATCAGTTATTTACACCATGTCAATCCATGGGATTTTCAGAGTACGAAAATATTGAAATATTTAATAAAACTCAAAGTTTTAACATAAATAAATGTGAGAATCAGATATTAAGCCAGCTTTGCTAGGTTAGTAGCAGAATATTTAAAATGTCAATTCCTGAATTTCTATTAGCCGTTAACAGGATTTAGGAAGATAAATAATATATTTGGATGACAAATTCAAGCGATAAGAAAGTTCCAATAAATTGAAATTTAATACCTGATCTTTATGCATAATTCTCAAATTCTAATTTTTTCAGCTGTAATGGCATTTTTAGCTTTAAGGTTATATCAGAAATATTTTAAGAAAGATAAAGATAAATCCGGAACACAAATAAAATCAGATTCAGGCACATTTTTTCCATCTACATCTAAGGATGAAGATTATGAACCTTATTCGAAAAAATAAAGATTGACTATTTTCTGTTCCTTGACACCATATAGCGGAACGGATTGACAATCTTCTGTATAAGCCTGATGTTTTCAGTAATTATTTCTGCTGTACCCTGCATATTCTGAGTGAAATCAAGCGTTTTCCCATACAGTGTCGTCAGACCATCGGGCAGTTCAATTTCAATAACATAGGCATCTTCGGCAGGCACAAGTGATTTGGATTTTACAATACCTCTTACCATTCCATATTCCATATAAGGATAACCGCTCAGTTTAATATTGACTACCATACCAGTTTTTACTTTGCCTGATCGTTCCATCTTCAGATTTATTCTGCCAAGAAATTTGCCGGCATCGATCGGTACAATACTGACCACGGGTTCATCTTTGACAACTGACTGGTTTGCACTCCAGAACTTAGTAAATGAAACAATCCCTTCAATCGGAGAAATAAGCAGATAAGTGTTTTCCCACAAATTTATTTGTGCCTTAAGGTTTAAAAAGGATTCACGCAGAACTGAGACAAGTTTCTCTTTTTCGTCTATCCTCGTAATACGGTAATCCTGAAGCTGTTGACGCTTTTCTGAAAGTTCAATCGTCTTTGATGAATGGTCAAGTCGGGCCTGCTGTAGTTCCATACTGACTCTTAACAACGATTGGTGTGAGTTCTCGAGTCCACTTTCTGCTATCACTTTGCTTACATAAAGTGAAGAATCTCGGCTATACTTTTTCGCTTCAAGTCTCTGATTTTCAGAATATAGTTTTTCCTTTATACTTAATCTGCTTATAAATTCCTGAATTCCATTTATCTCATCTGTCAATGAAGCTATTTTACTGCCATAAAAATCATTAATCATATAGTTATTTAAGTCAGATAGATTTTTTAGAAATGTGCCATAGAAACCCTGAAGCTCACCCAGTTCCGAAAATGAAGGCAACAATCTGGAGGAGAGTGTTTCAGGTGTCTTTATAGTGTCTATTGTTTGTTTCAGCAATTCAATCTCCTTCATAGAGGCTGTCGTCTCCATTAAAGCAACTAACTGTCCGGCATTGACTTTTTCTCTTTCCTTTACAAATAATGAGTTTATATGCCCTGTTATCTTCGTAACAAGAGTCACAGGAGGGTTTGTCGTGGTAATTTCAACCGGTGCCGGGATTGTGTCAGGATATCTGATTAGCCATGCAAAGAAAATAAAAAGAACAAAAACCAAAAACATGATCGTTGTGCCCCACCTAAGAATTCTCCTCGGAGGTTTTCCCATAATCTCTCTGACAGGATCGGAATATAATATTTCGGGTCTCTTGTTTTTCATCTAAATCATTTAGCTACCAAGCTCAAGTTGATTCTTGACAAGATTAAAGTATGCACCTTTTTTTCCTATAAGCGATTCATGAGTACCTGTTTCTATTATTCGGCCACTATCAAGAACAACAATCTTATCAGCGTTTCTTACAGTGCTAAGCCTGTGTGCAACAATTATTACCGTCTTACCTTCAAAAAATTCAGTAAGGTTTTCTACAATAACTTTTTCATTATTTGCGTCGAGAGAATTTGTCGCTTCATCAAAAATTATGATATCGGGATTCTTATAGATTACCCGAGCAATTAACAATCGCTGTTTCTGACCTTCACTTAATCCATGGCCATTTGCTCCTATTTTGGTATTGTATCCAAGTGGAAGAGACTCTATAAATCCTCTGATGTTAGCTATATCAACAGCTTTAATTAATCTTTCCTCATCTATTTCTTCCGATCCGGGAGAAATATTGGAAGCAATAGTATTGGGAAATAAAAAGCCATCCTGCATAACAGCTCCTACCTTCTCCCTCCAGACCCGAAGGCTGAGGTTAAATAAACGCAAGTCACCAATAAGTATCTCACCAGCAACAGGATGATAGAATCCCAGAAGCATTTTTAACAGTGTTGTTTTCCCGCTTCCACTGGTTCCTACGATTGCAGTTATCTTATTTTCTTCAATTAACAGGTTAACATCTTTTAATGCAAATGGCGAACGCGGACCTTCATATTGATAGGAAAGACCGTTAAAATAGATATCTTTTTTGTCGGGAAGTTTTCGCACTTTCACCTCCGGATCAGGTTCTTCCTCTTCAAGGTTATGAACTTCAGCGAGACGATCAAGACTCATTTTTGCATCCTGTGACATTCTAAAAAATCCAATAATCTGACTGACAGGTACATTCAGCTGACCAATAATAAACTGAACCGCAAGCATCATACCAAGAGTCATACTACCCTGAAGAACTGCTGTTGCAGCAACAATTGTAATAAGTACATTGGTCACTTCATTTATTAACGTTGCTCCCGCAGACTGGTATTGAATTATGCTCAATCCTTTTACCTTTAGTCCGAATAATGTAGCCTGAAGCCTTTCCCAATCCCATCGCATGCTTAATTCACTCTGGGTGAGTTTGATTTCCTGCATGCCATTGACAATGTTTATGAGTTTATTTCCTGAAATTGACATCTGCTTAAATCGCTGATGATCAAGCCTGGCTCTTGATTTCATAAATATGGATACCCATACAATATATAATACTGAACCGGTAAGAAATAGGGCAAGGATCTTAATACTAAAAACGGCAAGTACGATACCAAAAACAACCAGGTTGAAAAATGAGAACAGTATATTCAGGCTAGCCGATGTAAGAAATTCTTCAATCCTGTTATTATCTTCAATGCGCTGAAGAATATCCCCGGTGAGTTTTGTATCAAAAAACGCGACTGGCAATGACATAAGCTTTTGAAGAAATCCCGATATAACAGCCACATTCACTCTCGCACCGATGTGCAGTAATAACCATCCTCTGATAAACTCAACAGACATTCTTCCAAATACCAGTGCCAGCTGGGCAAAAAGTATAAGGTAGATAAATCCTATGTCGTTATTATTTAAACCAATATCAATGATTGATTGGGTAAGGAAAGGTATTACCAGTTGAATACAACTTCCAAGGACCAAACCTAAAATAAGCTGATAAAAATGTTTTTTATAGAGACGAAAATATTTAAACAGGAATTTGAAACCGCTTGCCTTTTCCTTATCGTTCTCATTCTTATATAGCGATGGCGTCGGTTCAATAATTAGTACAAGACCCGCAGGTTTATCATCAACTACAGTTGATGCCCAATTCTGGACAAATTCCTCACGGCTGAATTTAATCAGGCCTACTGCAGGATCTGCTGCCCATATTTTATCATTTTTTATTTTATAGATGACGATGAAATGTTTTTGGCGCCAATGAATAATACAAGGCAGAGGAACATTCTCTGTCATGATATCAAAAGAGATTTTTACACCTATGGTTCTAAAACCCAAAGAATCAGCAGCCTCAGAAAGTCCTAAAAATGAGACACCTTCCCTTGTTATATAACACTTTTTCCTGAGAGATTCGAGGGAAAAATTCATTTTGTAAAATCCTGCGACCATTTTCAGGCAAGCTGGTCCGCAATCCATTGCATCAGGTTGTTTTACAAAAGGAAAAGACATTGATTTTTCCAGAAATTAATTTTTATCCAAAGTAAAGATATCTATATTTTGATTAGGATAATCCCTTGTTTCATGTAAAATAAGGTCCTCATCCTTTATAAAAAGAGTTTTGGACTTTGGAAATAGTATATTTGCCAATTGATTTTTCTAAGCAAAAGGACTTGTTTAACAAAATATCTGATATTGACATAATAGCTGGTGTTCGCAATCAGGAAGACAAGGTTCTGAATTGGCTTTATGATAATTATTTTCAATCAGTCAGGAAACATGTTTTAAATAATAGCGGATCCGATGATGATGTTTCTGATGTTTTTCAGGATGCCATAATAGTGCTTTATAATCAGATTACAGAAGACAAAATTGGTCTTACATCGGACCTTAAAGGTTATTTTTTTGGAATCGCCCGTAATGTCTGGAATTCACAACTTAGAAAAAAACAAAAAACAATAGAATTGGAGTTTGACCTGCCTGATGAAGAGGAAACTGAGGATCAGTCTGATCCGACTCTGGAAAGGATTATCAGCAGAGTATTTCAACGGCTAAAACCCGACCAGCGAATGATTCTGAATTTATTCTCAGATGGTTATTCGTATGAAGAGATTGCCATGAAGCTGAATCTTAAGAATGAGGTATATGCCAGGAGAAAAAAATACCTGTGTAAGGAAGCTCTTCTTGAGCTTGTAAAAGAAGATCCTGAGTATCAGGAGTATTTACGTTTCCAGAAATAAAATCCCAGAGAAAATAATAAGACCACAATAGTTACTACAATAGTTATTTTCAGCTTGTTTGAATGGTATAAAGGATCATTATTTCCGTAAACCACAAGAGCTGACCAAAAGTATGGGTGTGACCTTAACTGATCTGCATTTTCTAAAAAAGCAATCCTCGCTTTTTTTAATGCAACACTTTTAGGATATCCTTTCTTAAGATTCTTATAGAACATCTTAACAATTTCTGTTCCTGATTTATCTTCGATCTCCCACATCGACATTACGACCGACTGACTTCCGGAGTAGATAAATCCCCGAGCAAGACTTAAAATACCTTCGCCTGAATATAACATCCCGTTACCCGTATTGCATGAACTAAGGACTACCATTTTTGCTTTAAGTGGAATGCCGTAAATTTCATAAGTTTTAAGATAACCGTCGTCCAGTGAATCACTCCCATGGCTGAAGATCAAAGTTGAACGCATAGGGTCTTTATCGTTCAGAAGAGTATGCATTGCCAGGTGTATAATGTCGTATTTCCCGCATTCATTTTTATAAACAGATTCTTTAGCAGCGCTATTTTCAAAAAGTGTTCCACCGGTAATATCAGATACGTACTTTGCTTCCTGACGGGCAAATGGAAGATCATTCAGCACACCGACTCCTGCCTGTCTCGACATTAATGCTGACTGGATATCAATTGGCACCGGATAATCCGGTGCAAACGCAACTAATTTATTAGTCTTGCTATGTTCTTTTTTCCCGGATTCTTTCATAAAGGTCGCAGAATATGTATATGAAATATCATAACTATTCATAAGGTAACTGAGATTGCGATACATAATTGTATTCTGCGGATCAGAAGATGTTGGAATAGTTTCAAATGGAAGATATGAAAGAATATTGTCAGGAGATATAAATATCTTATTAGAAATGATAAAAGATCTTACAGGATCGATCAGGATCTTGTATAACCTGTATCCGATAGCCTGAAACTCGTTAAATTTCGTGGTGGCATTATCAGAAGGCAAGGGCATAGATAGAAGGCTCCTGAATTTTCGTACATCACTGAAAAATGATGAATCAACTGGAATTGCAAGCAGTTTCTGATACCTCTTATTAGCAATAAAAGTGTAAAGTATAGAGTCTGATAAAATATAATTTATATAATTTCCATCGTTACCTATTATCTTAGGAATATCTTTGAGTTCAGCAACGTGAGTATTGTATTTGATTGCATAATAAACAGGATATTTTTGTTCAAAGATCAAAATCAATGAATCCCTTGACCTTGTTGTTTCCAGAAGATTTTCCTTCCATTTATTGATCAATGCAGAATCAGGTCGTTCGCTTGCCATCTCGTCAGACAACCGTGCATTATACAGGTTTATATCCACCTGAAGCTTCTTTTCATAGTCTCCGATTCCTGATGGAATATTAAGCTGAGTCGCATTTAATTCCCTGGTGGAGGTAAGTAATCCTTCAACTTTACTTTTTTCCGAATACTCAAATACCTTTTCCAGATAATGTGGATCATTTGTTTTAGTGTAAAGAAGATTGAAATCGCGTATTGCATTGAGATAGGAATCTCTGTAACGATCACCAAGGATTAGTCTGCTGTCGTCTTCACTTATGTTTATCCTTACTTTCTCCAGAAGTGCAACTATTAATTCTGAAGTATTTGAGGCGAACTCAAGGATTCTACGATCATCTGATTTTTTATAGATATCCCATAGTATCTTATACTTTGTATTTAGAATCTTTAAAGATATTCCGTCAGATTTTACTTTTTCGAGGTCAGGATTAGCATATTTATCCCTTTCCTTTCCGCGTGCCTGTTCAGGAATAAGAAGTGACTGTATCACTTCAAGAGCTTTTCCAAGTTCACCGGCTTCATCGAGTGAAAGAGAATACCCAACAGAAACAGAAGTTTTTAAAGAAAGGTCCTGGTCATTACTTCGAAGATACTCAAGGCATATCAGGTAACATTCCAGCGATTTTTTATTGTCAATCCCGAATACACGTAAATACGAAGCGTAATTGGTAAGTACCTCAATGTATGTCCTGGGAAATAGTTTAATTCTGGCTTTTGCCCTTTCAAGAGCATCTTTAAGTAATTCCTCTCCCTTCTGTTTTTCGCCATTATTGGCCAGAAATACTGAATAACTATTTATTATATTATATGCCACCGGTGAATTATTGGCGATGGCAATCGGAATCACCTTTTTATAATATTCACCCGCTTCAGTTGTAAGATTCAATGAACCATAGGTTATTGCCAGACTATTCATCAGGTTAATATAGTTTTCACTTATTTTAAAATTAAATTGTTTATGAAGTAACTCTGCCTTATCAAGATATATTTTCGCTTTTGAAAAATCTGCAAGTCTTATATAACATTCACCTAAACTGGAAAAAAGATCAACTTTTGTCAAAGGCGGAACGCTATCAGGTTTGCTATTTGCTATTGCTAAAGCGCTATTAAAATAGTTTAACGCTTTTTTATTTTCCTGTAGTTCTGAATATGCTCCGCCAAGGCTAAGGTATATACTTGCCAGAAGCGGACTTGACTCACCGTGTAATTTTTTCTCAATTTCAAGAGATCTTGATAAATATTCCTCATGTTTTTTTAATTCCCCAAGATTTAAGTAGGCTAAACCTATATTATATAGTACTATGGCATAATGTTCATCATATTCATTTTTCCCCCCTTTAAAAGAAATACATAGATCCAGGTAACGGATTGATTCATTAAAACTCTTCGTAAGCAAGTGATATATTCCAATGAGATAATAAGACTCGGATAGTACTGAATCACTAATGTTATCAGAAGTTAGTTTTTGACTTATTTTTTCAATTAGAACCCGGCTTTGCTTTGCATCACCGCCTGATATTACACTTTTAAGAGAAAGTTTAAGTAATTCATTTAGCTTTGAGACTTCCCTGGATGACTTCTTGATCACATCGGGGATTGTTTTAATATTAGAATTATTCTTGCCATAAATAATAGCGGTTACTCCGGAACCCCCGATTGAAGTTGAATTAATGCCTACGGCAGATATGAATATACATATAATAACAAATCTGAAAATTTGTCTTTTGAAATTCATGCTTCGACTGTCTAATTTAGAAGGTCCCCTAATATTTTCCTGTCCAAAGATAATAAAACCAAATCAAATCCAGAACTTATAAGAAAAATCACACTCTCTAATTATCTGATTATGTGGAGATAAAAAAATAATTTAAAAATAAGTGACTTTTTCGTGTCACAAAAACGTATACACCGACATGTAGCAGTATAGAAACTTATTTAAAAATTATCCGTAATAATATTAAAAAACCATGAAAACTATAAATACCCTGAATTCCAAGTTGACAAAAGACATTTTCACTGAGTTTGCACTTTCAAATGAAGAGATGATTTGTATTCGTGGAGGAGATGGTGACGTTATAATTAAATCAACCATGCCTCCGGTCATAATTTGACAACCTTGATATTGTCTGTTTCAGAAAACAAATAAATCGGTTTTTAATAACATAACTGAATTATTCAAAGTTTAGGTTTATAAAAATATATAATTAACAATCTGCTCCACTGAAGCAATAAGTTATGTAAGTATACTGTGATTTTGAGTTATTTGTTTAACTCATAATTATCAGCAAGAAATATAAATAAAATTAAGTGAAATAATATTTTAAATCTTTAAAAACACATGAAAACAATTGATTTTTCATATTTCATCGAAAGGTATAATGCCGGCGAGATGAGCGAGTCAGAAAAACAATGGTTCCTCAAAGAACTTGAAGGTAACGAAAAATTAAGAAACGAAGTCAATCTTAGAAAACGCACTGATGAGATTCTTAAGAATCAGAATGTAATGTCGTTAAGAAACAAACTCTCCGAGATTGAAAACCGGAGGAAGGAAGTAAAAAACCCTATAAAAGATTCAAAGAAAACAGTTTTCATAAGATATGCAGCGGTTTTTGCAGGCCTTATTCTGATTGGAAGTATTGCAATGTTTTCAGGCAAGAATCTTAATAGTGAGAAAATAATGAAACACTATTATAAGATATATGAACCTCCTACAAGTCAGAGGTCGGCTGAGTCTGGAACAAATGCTGATTTCACTCTGGCTCTTGAGTTTTATAATACCCATGATTATGAGAAAGCCGCTGTTCTTTTCAATAAAGTGCTTGAAAACAAACCCAATGATATGCAGACTGTCTTATTAAAAGGTGTCGCAAATTTTGAAGAGAAGAAATATCCGGAGGCCAAGCAATCATTTGTTAAGGTGATTGACGATAAGGACAACCTTTACATCGATCATGCGCAGTGGTATCTTGCTTTATGTTATCTCAATACCTATGAGACGGAAAAGGCAAAACAACTTTTTAAAATAATTGTGAACGGGGATGGAATTTATAAAAGTGATGCAAAAAAGATAATCAGGGGATTGAAGTAATTGAATGGGAACCCTCATTAAATATGCATTCACAGGGTGATATTAACATACAACTTAAGATAAGGGTAAAGGAGAATTATATGAATTCATCGAATAGTCAAATGATAAATTGTCCAACAGTTTTAACAGGGATGTCTCACGAGATGAGAACTTACATGAATGCAATTGTTGCATTTTCATTTCTAATGAAAGATAATTGTTGTAACGATTCCGAGCGTGAAGAATTCAGCAGCCAGATATTAAACGCATGCGAACAATTAATAGGTCTGTTTGATAGTTTTCTCGATTCGGCTATAATTGATACGGGTAATTCAAAAGCTGATTCGAAAATATACAAACTCGATAGTTTTCTTGATGACCTTCTTTCAGAATTCAGGGAAGAACTACACAAGGAGGGTCACAAAGATCTTGAACTGGTAACTGAAATACAATTTTCAAATTCCGTTGAAGTAATTATTGATAAGAACAAGATTTACAGAGTAATTCGAAGTCTGTTCCAGAATTCAATAAAAAACACCAATTCAGGTTATGTAAAAATTGGATATTTTCTCAGAGACGATATAGTAAACTTCTATGTTCTCGATTCAGGACAGGGTTATTTCAAATGCAAAGAATTTCTTCAATCCGAAGATTTGAATGAATCTTTGATACATCACAATGATACTTTTACTGCTATCAATATTACCCTGGCCAAGAAGCTAATCCAGATGCTGGGTGGAACTATCTGCATAGAATGCAACGGTCTTACCGGAACAGGAATTTATTTTTCTATTCCTGTTAAACTGGTAGTTAGTTCCGATCTTAAGATAAATAAATACGTAAATACCATGATCGCAATCTGATAAAAGCTTGTGTTATTATTTTCAATGCCTGAGTTCAATCACCAGGAAAGCAAATGGCTGTTTCACCAATAGACAGCCATTTTTTTTATTTTTTAAGTTCAACGATCTTAGCCTCAGTTCTTCTATTTAATTTTCTACCCTCAGAAGTAACATTGTCACCGAGAGGTGATGTGTTTCCGTATCCTTTATATTTAAGCCTGTCAGAAGATATACCCCTTTTGATAAGGTAGTTAACAACCGATAAAGCTCTTTTTTCAGATAATGCCATATTATATTGCTCTGATCCGGTAGAATCAGTATAACCTCCGATTTCCATAACCAAGTTCGAGTTTTCTGATAATAGGCTTACCAGGTTATCTAACTCTGTAATGGATTCCTTTTTTAATTGCCATGAATCGATTTCATAGAATACATTTGAGAGTTGCATCTTCTCTCCTACAATTGCTGGATTCAGGACTATTTTTTTTATATAAGGCTTAGAAGCAGTATGAATCCCTTCGAGCATGAAATTTTCGGAATAAAAGAGGTACCCGGGTTTACTGACATTTATCCCATAATTGTATCCTGAAGGGAGACAAACCAGAAAATTGCCCGTTTCATCGGTAACATTTTTGATAATTATTTTCCCTGTTGAAAGATTTATTAGCTCATATTCTGCTTTTAATAACCTGCCAGTCATTTTGTCGTATACTTTACCTTTTATGTAAGATACCGGATTAGGTCTGACTGCCTCATAAAGGTTAAAAGAGAAAATATCCTTACCTCTTGATTTATCCCGTACAGATGAATAATACGCTTTTTGTCCGCCTGATTCGATTATAAGTCCCATTTCATCATTGAAAGTATTTATTGGATATCCAAGATTCTGAGGTTCTGTCCAGGTGCTATCATCCTTCATTCTCGAAACAAAAAGATCAAATCCGCCCATCCCTACTCTGCCATCAGAAGCAAAATAAAGTGTTTTTCCATCGAAATGTATGAAGGGCGACATTTCATCACCCTCGGTATTAATGACACTTCCTAGGTTCACAGGTTCTGTCCATTTGTTTTTATCATTTAACCTTGTTAACCAGATATCCTTGCCTCCAGACCCCCCGGGTCTACTACTTGAAAAGAAAAGCATTTTACCATCCGCACTGATTGATGGCGTTGATTCCCAATGGTTTGTATTAACAGGTGCTCCAAGATTATATGGTTCCGACCACTTACCTTTATTAAAAGCTGAAAAATACAGATCACAATTTCCTAAGCCATCGGGCCGGTTACATGCAGTAAAATACATATAGCTGCCGTCAGACGAAAGAGTTTGAGCACCTTCATTTTGAATTGTATTCAGCGGAGCACCTGCATTAAAAGCTTTCTGCCAAACATTATTGACAAAATAACTTATATAAAAATCCTCCTGGACAACTCCCTTGAAATCAGGATTGTTAGAAATATTTGGCTGTCGTGTAAACATAAGAGTCTGACCATCTGCAGTTATAGATGGCCAATATTCATCATCACTGGTATTTATTCCTGAACCGGCACTTACGGGATTGAATGGAACCGGATTCTTTATTGCATTAACTGCAAATTCACAGCTTTTAATACTCTTTGCAGCAGTAATTTTATTCTTTGATGACATCCCCTCCTGTGCCTGATAAACATTGAAATGAATCAATGCATTTGAATAATTTCCTGACTTCATCTCAGCGTTTGCCAGATTAAAAAAAACAGGCTTGAAAAACAGGGAATCAATTTTTATAGCTGCCTCATAGTTTTCTGAAGCTTCTTTGTACTTGCTTTCTTTTGCCAACAAATCTCCGAGCATCATATGAGCTTCATAAAAATTTTTGTCAATGGAAAGTGCTTCTTTAAAATCGTTTTCAGCTTTATAATAATCGAGATAATCATATGCAGAAACTCCTTCTTTGTATATCTTGAGAGCTTTATTTGATGAAGTATGCAAAGCCTGGGAAAGACCTACCAGGGATGATTCAAAATAGACTATTAATACTAATATTGGTAAGAGGTACTTCATATTAATCAGGGGATATGCATATATTTATGAACCTGCAATGAGATTCTCCAAATCGGGTTTTTCTTTATATAATCAACTATTTCAGGAATAATAGCATCAAATCTGCTCCATTCAGGCTGAAGATATAATCTGCATTCATTGCTGACCATTCCATGATATTTTTCTGCCCAATCAAAATCAATTCTATCCTGGATAATCACCTTCAGCTCATTAGCAATTTGACAGATTTCATAGGTTGGTGGCATATTTTTTTTTGGTGAAAGGCATATCCAGTCCCAGGATCCGCTTAAGGGATATGCTCCTGAAGTTTCTATAAAAGTACAAATATTTTTATTTTTTAATTTATGGCATAAGAGATCAAGGGTCCACATTAGCGGTTCTCCACCAGTAATAACGACTGAATCAGCTCCTGATTCAATAACCCGGTCGATAATAGATTGAGTTTCAACCATTGGATATAAATCCGGATTCCAGGAAAAACGGGAATCGCACCAGCTGCATCCTATGTCACATCCTCCCAATCTTATAAAGTATGCTGCCTTTCCTGTCTGAAATCCTTCACCCTGCAATGAAAAAAACTCTTCCACTACCGGAAGACTTGCTCCATCTTTTAATATATCTGCCTCCTTTTCCAATATTCTTATATTTAAAATCTATTTATTAATTCCGAATAACATGGCATATTCAGAAGATGCAGCCATTTTTACCCATTTTTCAGGAATAATCTTCCAGTTGTTCAATGGTATAGGATTTATTGTTTTTTTTGATTCAATTGATTTCAATATATAATATCTTAAATCTCGATCTGTTGAAGAAATTAGTCTTTTCCTCAGTTCATCTTTGGCTATTCCTGCTCCCTCGGTAAAATGTCCACCACCCCCATTTCCCCGATATGAGTTAACGGCCACCTTATACATTTTATTTTTATCAAAGGGCCTGCCGTCAGTAAAACCATTTATCTCTACTCTTTCTCCTTCAGGTTTGCTTACATCTACAATATAATTTATCCCGGCCGCTGAATCAAAATTATATGATTGGTTTTTAAACCATGCTTTATTATTTGTAAAAAGGGGTTTCCCATCTTTTCCGAGACGCAATTTAAGTAATAAATCAGCTGGTCCCTTCATAGTATTAAGCCATCCTGAATATGAGTACTCAAGGTATTTCTTAATCTCATTGCCTGACAACGACATTGTGTAAAGCATATTTTCAAATCTGTAGAGTTTAAACATATCTCCTACAGTTATAGGACCCTTGTTAATCTGATCATCAAAAGAAAGCGGCGCAGCAAATGAAATATCGGCTCCAGTAATTTCAAGTTGAATTGAGTGAACCATATCAACGAAAGCTGATGGACCAAAATAGGCATCCCTTGAAGAGATTGTAGCCGACGAACTTCCAATAACCCTGTTTACATATTCGTCAATTATTTTATATTGTGGTGTAAACTTTGCAATGAATTCAGCATCTGGTTTAAAATCAGCAACATTTATGATCTGACCTTTAATTTTCATCCGGTGCTTCCCTTTAATCTCTTTTGCAGTAAAGGTTATATCTGCTTCAGCCAGTTTTTCCGACCTGCTGCCTCCATTAAGAATGAGTACGGTATCGCCAGCTGAATTGACAAATTTTTCATCAGCAGTCTTATGATCGTGACCACAAAATATGATGTCAAATCCCGGAACATTATAAGCCACGGCTGCAGTACCATTTTCATTTAGATTATCAGTATGTTGCAGTTTCCCTTCAGCTCTGTCCCATCCTGAATGGAATAATCCTATCACAAGGTCAGGCGTTTCATTTAAAATTACGGGCATCCATTGCCTGGCTGTTTCAACCATATCTTTAAATTCAATACCGGAATATAGTTGAGGTGGCAGCCAATTAGGAATAGCAGGTGTGACAAGCCCAAAAACAGCAATTTTAATCCCCTCCTTTTCAAAAAGCTGATAAGGTTTAAAATATGGTTTGCCAGAAATGATGTTTAAAGCATTTGCCGCAAGTAACGGGAAATTATACTCTTTAACCAGCCTGTCGTAAACTCTATGCCCTGCTTCTATATCGTGGTTGCCAACAGTACAGGCATCATATCCCATATAATTCATCACTTCAGCAATAAAATGCGGTTGAAGTGTATCAATAAAATTGTAATAATATATCTCAGGTTGTCCCTGCAGATTATCTCCGTTATCAAGAAGCATTGTAGCATCTTTATTCTTTCTGACCTGCTTAATATAGTTAAATGATGAGGCCATGGAAGCATTCAGCTTCTCTTTTTCAATGAAATCATAAGGAAGAATAACTCCATGTACATCAGTTGTCTCAAATATGCTTATGCTCTTTTTCCCTTTCTCTGAACACGAAACCAGAAGTACTAAGAAGAGTAACTTAATTGTCAGAAAAAAAATCGATCTTTTCCTCATTTTTTAAAATATTTCCGATGCCAAACTTATAAAAGAATAATCATTTTTAATTATAATGATATATGTTATTGATCATTTAGGTCTGATAAGTATATATTTGTTCACAAATACTCGCAGATGGTAATAACGGGACTGGATTCTATTTTACATGAATTTCCTGCTAAGCTAAGAGGAAAGCGAATTGGGATCTTATGTCATGCTGCCAGCATAACAAAAGATTTCTATCATATTTCTGATATCTTTTATCAGATGAAAAACTGCAAATTATCTGCTCTTTTCGGACCACAGCATGGCATTCATGGTCAGACGCAGGATAACATGATTGAGTGGCAAAGCCATAAACATCCTGTATTTAATATTCCTCTTTACAGTCTTTATGGGAAGCATCGTAAACCAACTCCTGATATGCTGAATGGGATTGATGTTTTATTAATTGATCTGCAGGATGTTGGAGCCCGGATGTATACGTATATTTGGACAGTTAAGTTATGCATCGAGGCATGCGCAGAAGCAGGTGTTCCCGTATGGATACTTGACAGGCCAAACCCTATTGGAAGACTCCCTTTTGACGGTCCGGTTCTGAAAAAGGAATATTTTACATTTGTAGGAGGCGCCTCAATACCCTTATGCCATCGAATGACAATAGGTGAAATGGCGCTGTGGATCAAAGAGAAATATTACCGTGATTGCGACCTGAATGTTGTCAGGATGAAAAACTGGAGGAGATCTTTTCTATACAGTGATACTGACCTGCCGTGGGTCTTTCCTTCGCCAAATATTCCGACGGTTAACACTGCTCTGGTTTATCCAGGTACAGTACTTCTTGAAGCGCTTAATCTTTCTGAAGGAAGAGGTACAACTATTCCATTTGAGCTATTTGGTGCCCCTTTTATTGATCATGAAAAACTAAAAAAAAATCTTGGAAACAGGCATATTGAAGGATGTGTGTTCAGAACTCATGATTTCATTCCAACATTCCACAAATTCAATGGAGAGCTTTGCTATGGTCTGCAGATACATATTACTGATATAGATCGCTATAAGCCTGTGGGTACCGCTTTGGAAATCTTGGATGCAATAATTGAAACATCCTTGCGAGATTCTCTTAAATTTAAGATGCCACCATATGAATATGAATACAACCTTATGCCATTTGATATTCTTTCAGGCGATTCGGGCATGAGGGAATGCTTAATTTCCAGGAAAAATATCAGCGTTGAGAAGGAAAGATGGGGGAACGAAATTGAAGTGTTCAGAAAAGAATTCCAGCAATTGGCAATTTACCCTGAATAATATGAACTATAATTACCCTTTTGTGTGACTATTTCCGACTAAGATTTGTAATTAACTTATCTATAAGGTTTTGTGAGAGAATAGGTTTAATAACGTAATCGTTAAAACCCGAATTAAGTATTTTTTCTTTATCTCCTAAAAGACCATAAGCTGTCTGAGCAATAATGATAATATCCTTTCTGACCTCCTTGATTTTACTCAAAGCTGAATAACCATCCATGACCGGAAGTTGAATGTCCATCAAAATAATGTCCAGGTCAGGAGTATTTAATGCAATATTCACTGCCTCCTGTCCATCGCCGGCATTCAGTATAATCACTCCAGCCTTTTCAAGTATTTTATTAAGATATAATCTGCTTGACAGGTCGTCTTCGACTATTAAAATTTTCTTTCCTTTTAAAAACTCATTTTCCATATATAATAATATTATTCAAAAAGTCCGTCATCCCTCAGGAGAAGTAGTATCGCTGAATGTGGTACAACAATATATTTTTCATTGTTGAATTCTATCTCTATTGCACTATTCTGAAGATATACAGCCTGATCTCCCTCTTTTGGTTGAAGTGGAACATATTTTGGTTCATCAGACCTGTTTTTCCATGGTTCATCAACATCATTTACTGAAGGTATAGGGTATCCCGGACCAACTTTAACTACGAAGCCAATCTGAACCTTTTCATTTTCATTTACACCTGGAGGAAGAAGCAATCCGCTTTTTGTTGTTGACTGAGGAATCCTGGGTTTAATAAGAATTCTGTCGCCAATTACAATCAGTTTATGCAGATCCTTTTCATCTAATAATACACTCATACATGACTTCAATTCCAGACAAAAGTATTATTTTTTTATTCCTTTCCCCGCTGATCAAGCAGATTTTCGCAGATATATCAATCATATCTGTGAAGATCAGCTAAATCTGCAGGAAATTTCATTGCACTTAAAGACAAAATTCATTAACCAATTGGGTGAATTCAGGTGAAAAATAACTGATATAGTAAGAAATGTTCAGTAAATAAAATTATTGAATCCAGGTAAAAGTGTTAATTTTCGGCAATGAATTCTGATATTTACAAAACAATAGCATCAACCTCTCAGGGTATTTTTAAAGAAAAAGGGAGCCGATTTGTTTCTTTGGCCGTTCCGATCTCATGTCAGAAAGAAATAAAATCGATCATTGATAAAATCAGGAAGGAACATCATGAGGCAAGGCATCATTGTTATGCCTATATAATTGGACACGAAAGAATTATATGGCGGGTGAATGATGACGGAGAACCTTCAGGCACGGCAGGGAGGCCAATTCTTGGTCAGATAAATTCATTTGGGTTGACAAATATCATTATAATAGTTAGCAGGTATTTTGGAGGCACATTACTGGGAGTAAGTGGATTAATAAATGCCTACAGATCTGCTGCAGAATCTGCATTAAGAAATGCAGAACTGATAGAGAAGACGGTAAATGAATACTATAAAATCACTTATCCATATATTTCCATGAATGATGTTATGAAAATACTGAAAGAAGAAAACATTGGCCAATCTGAACAATCATTTGATATTGAGTGCAATATCTTATTAAATTTCAGACTATCGGTGAAAGAAAAAGTTCTTAATCGTCTTTCACGGATTGACGGTCTGAACTATAGATATATTGAAACACGCTAAGGTAATACGCTGGTTAAATTTTTTAATTAATTATCAACATTAAATGAAGTTGAAACAAATCTTGACTAATTTTGATACCGGATTAATCATGTGCATTTAATGTGCCATCTTAATGAAAAACAGAAGCTTAGTATCAATAGATGATTTTTCAACAGAAGAGATCCTGAGGATACTCGATCTGACTGAAGAATTCGAAAAAGAACCTACTAAAAAGTTACTTGAAGGAAAAGTTATAGCAACGCTATTTTTTGAGCCTTCTACCCGGACAAGGTTAAGTTTTGAAAGTGCGATCAGCAGACTGGGAGGTAAAATTATCGGATTTTCTGATTCTTCCAGCTCGAGCGTTTCAAAAGGAGAAACATTAAATGATACTATCAGGATGGTTGATAAATACTGTGACCTGATTGTAATGAGGCATCCCATTGAGGGAAGCGCCAGATATGCAAGCGAGATCTCCACTGTTCCTGTTATTAATGCAGGAGACGGTGCAAACCAGCACCCCACGCAGACTTTGCTTGATCTCTATTCAATCAGAAAAACACAGGGAACACTCGATAATCTGAATATCTTTATGGTTGGTGACCTTAAATACGGCAGGACAGTCCATTCTCTTATGATGGCTATGTCGAGATGGAATACCACCTTCAATTTTATCGCTCCTGAAGAACTTAAAATGCCCGACGAATTTAAGCTGTATCTTGAAAACCTTGGCCTCAAATACTATGAACATAACGACTTTACTGATATAATTTCAAAAGCTGATATTATTTATATGACAAGGGTCCAAAAGGAGAGATTCTCTGATCCCATAGAATATGAGAAGGTAAAAAATGTTTATGTTCTGAGAAATTCTATGCTGAAAAACACCAAGCCTAACATGAGGATTCTGCATCCGCTGCCGCGCGTAAATGAGATACACACCGATGTGGACAATAATCCGAAGGCCTATTATTTTGAACAGGCTCTTAATGGGGTCTACACTCGTCAGGCTATTTTATGTTCTCTTTTAGGAATTATTAAAGAAAGGACAGAACTATGAAGGAAACAAAACAAATGAGCGTCAGCGCCATTCAGGATGGTACAGTTATTGACCATGTCCCGGCCCGTAATCTTTTTAAAGTAATACAAATATTGGGTCTTGACCGTATTGATAACCAGATAACTTTCGGAACTAACCTTGAAAGTAAAAAGCTTGGTAGAAAAGCGATTATTAAGATATCCGGCGTTTTTTTCGAAGATGAAGATATAAACAGGATTGCTCTTGTTGCACCAGATGCCAAATTAAATATAATTAAAGATTATGAAGTTGTTGAGAAAAAAGTTGTTGTTGTCCCGGATAATATAGTCGGAATTGCTAAATGCATGAATCCGAAATGTATAACTAACTTTGAATCAGTAACAACAAGATTCAAAGTTGTTTCAAAGAAGAATGTATCATTGAAATGCTATTATTGCGAAAAAATCACTACCCAGGAGAACATGCAGATAATCTGATTTACTCTTTAACCCCGGTTCCTTACCCCTAAATCCCCCAAGGGGGACTTTTACTGCACAATTTATCGGAATTACGATCAAAAACCTGAAATTTTTATAGGTTTACGAAAAACCCGGCTATTAAGTGAATCTCATAATCTGAATAGAATTAAAGCCCCCCTTGGGGGGTTTGGGGGTAAAACCTGCGGGCAGGATGGTACTATCTCAACCTGTCGTACGATTTAACCAGCTGGTCATCCTTTTTGATTCCCCTGGAAGCTAAAATTGAAAAGATTAAGATACCTAGGGGCAAGATCATCTTAAATCCCGGAATTAATCGTGCGTCAAACTTTGAAACAATTCTGAACGAAACATAAATTGAAGCAATTAGGAACACCGCTGCAAGTATCACTGTGAATAATGAGAACAACAGTTGAAGCTTCCTATTTTTAAAAATAAAAATTGTGATTAGTGAGATTGCAGGAATCAGAATAATTAAAACAGATAATGGTAACAACTTGTCAATCATTTCCGGATTTTGTCCTATCCTATCACGAACTATCCCATATAACGTAACTTTTATTGCGGCTCCGGTATTATCTGAAAGATTTATGAAACTCCCTTTTATAAGTAATAATGATAAAAGGATCATAAGAGAAAAATATAAGGACTGTATACGCTGAATCATAATCATCTAATTTGAGTATAAAAATAGCTTCTTTTTATTAATTATCTTACAGGATAATTCTTGCACTTATAAATAAAAACAATCAATTATTTATGAAAATTTAACACATTATTCATAATTCACATTATTTAGAACAACAATAAAACATCTACATTTGTCAGTTTATTAACTTTTAATATAGATCAGATTTGGTAATACTATTAACAAGTCTATCTGGCGCAATAATTTTTAGGAAAACTTCATGCCTTAAACTATGACACATTTTATGTTAAAGAAAAGAATTTTTAACTCGTTTATAATAATTGCATTTTCAGGAATATTGTGTTCCTGCCATTCAGGGGTGTCTGATAATAAAACAGCTAACAGGCAATCTGTAAGTCTCAAAGTTGAAGGAATTATTGTAAGTCCGACAGTATTGGACCAGACTATTGCTATTTCCGGAACATTGAAACCTTTCGAAGAAACTGTTTTAATGCCTGAAGTTCCGGGACGCGTAGTTGAAATTAATATAACTGAAGGAGGGTTTACAAAAAAAGGAACCTTACTTGTAAAACTTTTTGATGGGGATTTACAGGCACAGCTTAAAAAATCACAGGCGCAGCTGCAACTGGAACAGCAAACTGAGAACCGGCAAAGCGAATTAATGAAAGTTAATGGAATAAGTCAATTGGACCTTGACCAGACAATTTTACAGATAAACTCTATCAAGGCTGACATTGAAGTGTTGAAGGTTCAGATAAATAAAACGGAAGTCAGGGCTCCTTTTGATGGAACCATCGGGCTAAGAAATATAAGTATAGGCGCACAGGTTACAACTTCAACTGCCTTGGCAACAATACGCGATTTACATCATTTGAAACTGGATTTCAGTGTTCCAGGAAAATATAGCAGCATGATAAAGCCAGGCTTTAAAGTTCAATTCTCTGTCCGAGGTGACGACAAGAAATATGATGCAACAGTAATGGCAACTGAACAGGGTATCGAATCAGATACCCGTAACTTAACTTTACGGGCGATAGTTCAGAGCGATGTTTCATCGCTTACACCCGGTGAATTTGCAGATGTTGAATTAAGATTAAGTGAGAACAAAAATGCATTGATGGTTCCTACTGAGGCAGTAATCCCACAAGCCAGGACAAAGCAACTGATAGTAGCAAAAAAAGGAAGAGCCAGCTTTGTTACAATAACAACTGGTATAAGGAATGCATCATCTGTACAGATATTAACTGGTATAAACCCAGGCGATACAGTAGTTACAACAGGAATACTTTTTCTTAAACAGAATGCTGCCCTTAATTTTTCAAAAGTTAAAAGTAACCCATTATGACATTATCCGATTTTGCAGTCAAAAGGCCGGTAGCGTCAATCGTAATGAGCCTTATAATTGTGTTGTTTGGTGTGGTAGGATACAATTTTTTAGGAGTACGTTTATATCCTGCTATTGACCCCCCGACTATCAATGTTCAGACTTCTTATGCCGGTGCAAATGCTGAAATTATGGAATCTCAGATTACTGAACCTTTGGAGAAGGCAATAAATGGTATTGAAGGTGTAAAATCCATTTCTTCGTCATCTACTGTCGGGAGCAGTAACATCACCGTAGAATTTAATGTTGGTGCTGATCTTGAAAGAGCTGCAAATGATGTGCGTGATAAAACTGCACAGGCTGCCAGAAGTTTACCTCAGGATATTGATGCTCCTCCTATTGTAAGCAAAGCTGATGCCAACAGTGATCCTATACTTACTCTGGCTGTTCAAAGTTTAACATTGACATCAACTGAACTGAGTGATTATGCGGAGAATGTTTTACAGGAAAAACTGCAGACAATTCCCGGTGTGAGCTCTGTTGTTCTTTTTGGACAAAAACGTCCTGCGATGAGACTTTGGCTGAACCCTGATAAAATGGCAGCATTCAATATAACTGCTCAAGACGTCTTTTCTTCTTTAAATAGTGAAAACATTGATTTGCCCGGAGGAAAAATCAGAGGTAATGGTACGGAGCTTTTAGTCAAAACACATGGCTTGCTGGTTAGCGAGGATGATTTTAATAACCTGATTATCAGGCAATCCAATGATCAGATAATTAAGCTTAGCGATATCGGCAATGCAATCCTTGGCCCTGAGAATGAGGAAACGGCAGTTGAATTGAATGGTGCAGAAGGTATTATGCTGGCAGTGATTCCCCTGCCAGGAGCCAACACTATTGACATTGCCGATGAGTTCTATAAAAGGTTTGACGATATTCAAAAAAATCTTCCGGGCGGTTTGACATTATATGTAGGATATGACAGATCAAAGTTTGTACGTCAATCTGTAAAAGATGTAACAGAAACTTTGCTCGTTGCTATTATGCTGGTTGTTATTATCATTTTCCTTTTTTTCAGGGATTGGGTAATAGCATTGCGACCTTTAATAGATATTCCAGTTTCGCTTGTTGGTTCATTCTTTATAATGTACATTTTCGGGTTTTCAATAAATGTACTTACACTGCTTGCTATAGTACTTGCTACTGGTCTTGTGGTTGACGATGGAATTGTAGTTACAGAGAATATCTTCAAAAAAAGAGAACAGGGAATGGACAAATGGACAGCGGCTTTATATGGCACGCGTGAAATTTTCTTTGCTGTCATCTCCACATCACTTACACTTGCAGTCGTTTTTATCCCTGTGATTTTCCTGTCGGGATTCACAGGCAGGCTTTTTCGTGAATTTGGTATAGTCCTGGCAGGAGCCGTATTAATTTCAGCTTTTGTATCTCTTACTCTTACCCCGGTGCTTAATATAAGGCTGGGAGGATCACGAATAGGACATTCAAAATTTTACATTGCTACAGAACCATTTTATGCAGGTCTTGATAACGGTTACAGAAAACTATTAAGCTATGTAATTAAACATAAATGGATTCCAATAACGATACCTTTTGTATGCCTATTGATGATTTTCATGTTTTCTAAACTGCTGAAATCTGAGTTGGCGCCATTAGAGGACCACAGTGTTTTAAGAGCTTCAATTACTTTACCTGAAGGTGCAGATTTTGATTATACAAATTTACTTGTAGACAGGATCTCTCAGCAAATGCTGGACAGTATTCCGGAAACGCGTCTGACATTTGCAAGGACAGGTGGTGGAGGTTTTGGTGCTTCCAGTACTAATCTGGGAGGTATTAATTTATTTCTGACAGAACCTAATCAAAGAAAAGTTACACAACAACAGGTTTATGATAAGCTAATAAGGATCTATAGACGTTATTCAGAGGCCAGGATCATTCCAAATCAGGAACAGACTATAGCCACTTCCATGGGTTCAGGATCACAGTTACCGGTTCAATTTGTAATACAAAACCTGGATTTTAAAAAGATTCAGGATGTACTACCGAAATTTCTTGATGCTGCCAGGAAAGACTCTATATTCAGCAATGTTGATGTTAATTTGAAATTCAATAAACCAGAAATCAATCTTACAGTTGATCGTCTGAAAGCTACTAATCTCGGAGTGAATGAATCTGATATATCATCTACTTTACAGTTGGCTTTAAGTGGCCGCAGATATGACTATTTTCTGAGGAATGGTAAGCAATATCAGATAATCGGACAAGTTGAGAGAGCTGAACGAAGCCAACCTGCAGATATTACCGCATTATATGTAAGAAGCAAAACCGGTAAACTGATACAGCTTGATAACCTTGTAAAAGCTGAGGAAAGCAGCAGCCCTCCTACTTTATTTCATTTCAACCGTTATAAATCTGCTACAGTTTCTGCATCTCTGGCACCAGGAAGGACACTTGGGGAAGGAATTGCTGAGATGCATAAGTTTGAAGCAAAACTGCTTGACACTTCATTTCATACCGATCTGTATGGATCATCACGCGACTTTGCAGAAAGTAGCTCGAATATTTCATTTGCTCTCCTTTTTGCACTTGTATTGATCTATCTTATCCTGGCAGCTCAGTTTGAGAGTTTCCGCGATCCTATTATAATTATGATCACTGTACCGCTTGCGCTAGCGGGAGCTTTGTTATCATTGTGGGTATTTAAACAGACATTAAATATCTTCTCTGAAATAGGAATGATCATGCTTGTTGGTATCGTTACCAAGAACGGAATATTAATAGTCGAATTTGCGAATCAGAAACGGAAAGCGGGTCTTGGGATTGGCGAAGCTGCTTTTGAAGCTGCTGCCTCCCGTCTCCGTCCTATATTAATGACTTCATTGGCAACTATGTTTGGGGCGCTCCCGATAGCTCTAGCTCTCGGTGCCGGTGCGCAAAGCCGTGTTCCTCTGGGAATTGTTGTTGTCGGCGGGCTGCTTTTTGCCCTTATACTAACCCTGTTTGTCATTCCGGTGATGTATATATTAATGGCTGACAAAAAACTTCAGCATGTGATTGAGACCCCAAAAAATAATGAGACTGAACAATAAACTAAATGTCAATGAAGAAACCTATTCTGACTTTAAGCATAATTATATTTTTTATCCCTCTGACTTATTCTCAGAAGGTTCTTACCTCAGAAGATGCAATCAGTATAGCGTTGAAGTATAATTATGACATTTTAGTTGCCAGGAATAGCGCAACAACTGACAGTGTGAATAATACACCGGGAAATGCAGGTATGCTGCCTGACATTACCATTAGCAGCACTGAAAGCTATTCAACGGCTACAAAACTTTATCAGAAGTTTTCTGACGGATCTACTGTGTCATCATCAAATACACAATCCAACTCGCTTAATGCCAATATAGGACTCAGCTGGACCTTATTTGACGGGGGTAAAATGTTTGTCACAAAAAGAAAACTAAGTGAAATTCAGGAATTAGGTGAAATTCAATTCAGAGACAGGGTTCTCCAAACCGTATATGATGTAATCCTGGCATATTACGATGTTGTGAGACAGAAACAGGAATTAGCTTCTATTAACGAGGTAATTACCTATAATCTCGATCGTGTAAAAATCTCTCAAACTTCATTTGACGCAGGACTCTCCCCAAAAACAAATCTTTTGCAGGCTAAAATTGACTTGAATGTTTACCAGGAAAATGCTATAAATCAGCAATCTATTATACTCGCAGCAAAAAGATCACTCAACCAGTTATTGGGCAGAAACACTGATGTTCAATTTGAGGTGCTCGATTCAATACCCATCAGTGAATCGCTCGACAATAGAGTGCTGTCTCAAAAGCTCGACTCAAGTAACACAAGCATTTTAGCATATCAGAAACAGATTGATGTTGATAAATTAAGCATTAAGGAGATGAACAGCATGCTGTTGCCAAAAATATTTTTCAATACTGGTTATGGTTTATTCCAGAGCAACAGTCCTGATGGAAATCCGCTGATAAACCGCACTATCGGACCGTCTGTCGGCGGAACGGTCTCCATTCCCATTTATCAGGGCGGAAATGCTATAAGGCAGATAAAAGTTGCAAAAATTCAACTGCAATCTGACCAATATAATCTTGAAAATGTCAGACTGAAGGTAAATCAACAACTGCAAAATGCTCTCACGCAATTTGAAAATCAGTTAAATTTATTAAAAATCGAAAAGGACAATGCAATACTCGCAAAAGAGAATCTTGAAATTTCAATTCAGCGTCTCAGGTATGGACAGACCACTTCTCTGGAGGTCAGTCTCGCCGAGAATAGTTTTGTCGACTCATTAACCCGGCTTATAAATTTTGAATACAACTTAAAAGTTGCTGAAACAAAACTTAAGCAATTGTTAGCAAGATTATAATATCATAAAAGCTTCTATCGCTCACAATTTCATTTAAAGAACATTACTTAAAATCTTATATTATCTGTACTGGTTTAACTGGTATAGATCCCGGATTGTTCTTTGCGATTAAACCAGATTGTATTAAATTTGAGCCTAAACATTTTATATGCAAAAGAAGACTGAACTCATTACAAATAAAGATGGAAGTATCTTTCATCTTAATCTGCTACCCGGCGACATTTCTAATAAAATAATTATTGTGGGTGATCCGGGGCGTGTTGATATGCTCGCATCATTGTTGCAGGATATCAGAGTAAAAAAAGAAAACAGGGAGTTCCATACTGTTACAGGGTCATTTGAAAATAGCGAGATAACCATTATCTCGTCGGGAATCGGAACTGATAATATCGATATTTTGATAAATGAGCTTGATGCTCTGGTAAATATTGATTTGAATACTGGTATCTGTAAGGAAGAACCTGTCTCTCTGACATTTTTCAGGCTTGGTACATCGGGTGGATTGCGGACTGATGTACCCGCAGGTTCATGTGTACTCACAGAGACTGCCATCGGTTTTGATGGCCTCCTGCATTTCTATGAAGGTTATGACTGGATTCTGGATACAGGTTTATCTGATAGTCTTGTTGAATATCTGGAATGGCCCGATACGCTCTCCTACCCTTACGCAGTAAATGCGAACAAAGAACTTATGGAGCTATTTCAGAATGAAGGTTTCAAAAAAGGAATAACAATATCTGCACCAGGTTTTTATGCTCCCCAGGGAAGAAGACTAAGACTTGAAACATTTGATAATGAAATAAATAACAAGCTGGCTGAATTTTCTTACAGAGGCCGTACCATTAGCAATTATGAGATGGAGAGCTCTGCCATTTATGGATTATCGGCTTTGCTTGGGCACAAAGCTCTAACTATCTGTCTGGTTATTGGCAATCGTGTGACCGGAGAATTCCTTCAGGATTACAAACCGTTAATGAATGATCTGGCACTTAAGGTATTCAACCTTCTCTGAACTGCAGAAATGATACTTGCATTCAATCTAAAATTGAATATATTTGTATAACTAACCTGTCAATTATTAAAAAATGTCAGAAATCACTACCAATAAAAATGTCAGAGACGATGAAATAGATTTGCTTGATCTATTTAAAAGAATGGGCAGAACATTAAACAGATGGGGCATGGCTCTGGGAAAAGCCTTTCTCATATCCGTTGTTTATATTTTGAAACGGTGGTTACCTCTGGGATTAAGTGTCGTAGCCGGCATAGGGATATCATACTTATTAAAGACGTCTTCAGTATCATTCTATACCTCCGACCTGGTATTCAGAAATAATCTGGCTCTTATGGATAAAAAAACATTGAGAGATAATTCAGGTACTACCTCTGAAATAATCTCTAAAATTAACAAACTTCATGCATTTTGTACCGAAAATAACCAGTCAGCATTATCGGTTGCTTTAACGATGAAACCTGAATCAGTTAAGAATATTTCTGATATAAGTGCATACTGGATAATTGATCTGAGCAGAGACGGAATTCCGGATTATGTGGATTACAAAGGCAATCACGGTGCATACGATACTACTAATATCAGAATGCAGGACCGGTTTGATATCAGGGTGAAAATTAATTCTCCACAAGATCTAAATTTAGTACGTGATGGTATCATAAGGTTTATTGAGAGTGATTCACTTTACCAGCAAAGAAACCGGCTACGCTTAAGGCAAAACCTTGACTTACTAACACGATTAAACTATGACATTCTGCAACTTGACAGTTTACAGAAGGTTAAATATTTTGAGGAAACACGTAATATGAAACCGAGTAGCGGAGGGCAGATTGTTTTTATGCAGGAACAGAAGACCCAGTTAGTATATGGTGACATTTATATATTATACGAGCGTAAACAAAAGCTGGAATCTGAACAAGATTTATATAAAGGTGTTGTAACCGTTTTAAGTGATTTTTCCTTCCCTACAAGAAGAGACAATGGAGCCATGTATTATGGTAAACAAGTGATTCCTATAGTTTTCCTAATAACATTACTGATACTGATTATTCTTTCAAACCGAAAGCGAATTGAAGAAGTATACAAAAAGTACTGAAATAAAAAAGGGAGCTTCAAACTCCCTTTTTTTATGGTTTAAAATATTCATTTTGTTTATTTTTGTTCTAATTCATGCTCCGGTCCATTTATATGTAATAACAGAAAAGAAAATAAGGAGAAGAAAGAGACTCCTGCTAATCTGTACAGTACAGTCTCAAACATAAAAAAAATGATTATCATAATGATGAACAAGCCCAGCATTAAATTCTTTTCATTTATCGCTATAAAAATCAAAGATCCAAATACTAGTAAAAAAAACGAAAAGCCAACCAGACCTTCTTCAAGGAGCACTTCAAGAAACTGATTATGAGCATTTAACCTTTCTTTTTCAAGTTTATCTTCGCCGATTCTGATATACTCCTTTACTAATTCAGTTTTGACATCACCAATACCAACTCCAAATATCGGATGATTTTTAATAATTTCCATTGCAGATTTCCAGACTATTAACCTCTCATCCTGTCGTCTTAGTTCATATCCATTTTCTTTCGAAAAACCCTGAAGCAATAAATTTACACGATCATTATTCCGTATCAATGGCAAAGAAAGTACTAAAATTATGATCATGGACATCCAGATTATTCTTGATTTTTTACGGTTTATGATCTTATTAATCGCGTAAAACGATATCGTAGCAATTGCAGCCAGTATACCTGCCCTGGAAGAAATAAAATATATTGAGATAAATAATAAACTCCCGATAATCAACCAGCAGATCCGAAACCGCTTTTTCATTGATTTGTCGTACCACGATTCTAAAGAAATAAAGACAGAGATCAAAACATACATAGCCAGATATGAAGGATGAATTGAATAAGCCAGATCGGGACCAAAAAAGTAATTAATCCAATAAGCATCGGTTGGATGTGGATTGAAAGACAGTCCTCCGTTAATGAAATAGAGGGAACGGTACAATGCATATACAAAACATGAAATAACATAAACTAATGTACTAATAGCAAAGACCCTAAGTAGATTCAAAGTATTTGATTTGATCCGCGCTCCCGGATTAAATAAAATTAAAGGGAAAATTAATAGTGACAATCGTCCAAAAATATTTGACCAGCCCATATGGAAATCGGAAGAATATAATACGCTTATTACTTGCCATAGAAAAAACAACATAAATGAAATCAGAAGATTTCTATACTTTGAATCGTATCTGAATATTTCCCCAAATTTAAAATAGTTTTCACTTATCCATGTCAAACAAAGCAAGATCATAAGCGGGGGAATAAACTTGTAATGGATGGGTAAAACTACCATAATCAGAATAGTTGCGAGGTAGGAGAAGTTGCCCCTGCCACGCTGTAGTATTGTTTCTTCTTTAAACATTTTTCAACTAATAATTTTCAAGAATCTGATCACAGATCAAATCTACCTGCGATTCTGTAAGTTCGGGATAGATTGGAAGTGATATGATTTCCTGTGTTACCTGGCATGAAACCGGAAATTCAGCGGGCAGATGTTTTTTATATTTGTAGGCTTCAAGAAAGGGCAAAGGATGTGGGTAATGTACTGCCCAGGATATGCTTTTTTCATTAAGGAGTTTTATCATGTCATCTCTTCTTTTGCATCTGATTACAAAAAGGTGAAATACATGCTTAATATCTGGCTGAATTAACGGTAAACTGAATTCTTCATTAACAGTCAGCCTCTTAATATAATGCTCAGCAATTTTTTTTCTTTGCGAATTCCATTTGTCAAGATAACCCAATTTCGCGTTAAGTATTGACGCCTGAAGACTGTCGAGACGACTATTTCTGCCTATAACAGTATGTTCGTGTTTAGTTTTAAGTTGCCCATGATTTGAAATTTTCATGGCTATTTCGTTCAACTTTTTATTATTGGTAACTATAACTCCTCCATCTCCATACGCTCCTAAGTTCTTACTCGGAAAGAAACTAAAGATTGAAGCTATGCCAAATGTGCCTGCTTTTTTACCATGATATTCCGCACCATGAGCCTGGGCGCAATCTTCAATAATATGAATTTTGTGTTTTTCTGATATCATGGTTATCTCATTCATATCAGCCGGAAAACCATATAAATGAACCGGTATAATTGCTTTTGTTCTGGCTGTGATTTTATTTTCAATCTTTTCAGGATCTATTGTATAAGTATCGTGTCGGATATCGACAAAAACAGGCTCGGCACCAATATTATTTACTGCTTCAGCCGTTGATATCCAAGATAAAGCAGGAACTAAGACTTCATCACCAGGCCCAATATTCAGTGATCTCATGATTATCTCCAGCGCATCGGTCCCATTTCCACAACCTAAGCAGTATTTTGCCCCGAGCCAATCCGCGAAAGCTATTTCAAAATCAGAAACAGCTTTCCCTTTAATAAAATTTGAATCTGCTATACAGCTTTCAATTGCTTTGTCAATATCACTTTTAATGCTTAGATATTGTGCATGTAAATCTACAAAAGGTATCATAAGCCTAATATTATAGCATAAAGATTAAACCTGCAAAAACAGGTATCTGGTCTTCAATACACATATAACTGAACTAAATGCCGGATAATTTTGCAGCCGTATAGATTTTATCAATAATTTCCACGGTTTTTAATCCTTCAAATCCATTGGTACCAATAGTCCCTTTATTTTGTAAAACATCTACAACATTTTTATAAACTTTGTCATGGTTAGACATTGAACCTACATACTGCCCGTAATTGTTTGGAGGATTTCCTTCGAGCAAATTAGTTATTTTATAATCCTTAATATTCTGATACTCTAATTCGTTCAGATATTGACCCCCTATCTTAACGGTCCCATATTCGCCAAAAATTGTTAGCGATCCTTCCATGTTTTTTGAATAACTGTTCACCGTGTAATTTATTGTACCAATAACCCCATTATAGAATTCAACTATAACAACGCCTGTGTCCTCAAATTCAATTATTCTATTATGATTAAAATTTCTGGTAATTGATTCTGTTCTTTTAATATCTCCAAACAGCCAGTATAATAAATCAATGAAATGGCTGAATTGCGTGAAAAGTGTACCTCCGTCAAGATTTATAGTTCCTTTCCAATCAGATTGGTTATAATATTCTGCATTTCTGTTCCAGAAACAGTTAAGCTGAATACTATAGATTTTTCCTAATCGGTTCTCATCTAGAGCTTCTTTTATTGCCTTAACCGGAGGATTATATCTGTTTTGTTTCACAACAAAAAGTCTTTTATTAGCTTTTTCGGCCTCTTTTATCATCTCGCCACAATCATAAACAGTAATGGCCATTGGCTTCTCACATAAAACATGTACCCCCTTTTTAAAGGCTTTAATTGAATGTTCGGCATGTAAGCCGTTTGGAGTGCAGATAGAAATAACATCCAGCTCATTTTCGTTTCTTAACAGCTCATCATAGTCTGTATAAATTTTTGAGTTGTACTTTTGACCAAGACTATTTGCTCTGGAACCTACATTATCACATACTGCTTTCAGATATCCTAACCTGGAGATCTGCACTGCATGTCTTTCAGCAATTCTACCGCAACCTATAATTGCAAATTTCAATTTATTCATGACTTTTTATGAAGTATCTTAAATTCATCAAATATGTAAAATAACTGGTTTGTAATAGTTCATTTAGGAAAACCAGACTCTAAGTAACATTATCAAGGGTTTTCTTATACTCCTTAGCTGCAATTCTTGCTGTGTACTTATTCTCGAATGCCTTCCGGCCATTTTGTCCCATCTGCCTTCTTATTTCATTGTTATCTTTAAGAAAAGAAATTGCATTAATCAATCCATCCAGATCATCAGGGTTGACAACTAATCCGCAATTCTCCTCTCTGACTAAATATGCAATTTCAGAATTAGCAGGGACCAGTGCAATAACCGGTCTGCCGGCTGCCAGGATACCATATATTTTACATGGAACTGCCATCCCTTCAAGGCCTTGTTTCAGAGTGACCAAATGCACATGCGATGCAGCCATGATATTATTAAAATCAATATTATTCTGGAACGGAAGCATCATTACATTTTTTTGTTCTTTGATTTCAAACTCACTTAATAATTCTGGTTTTCTTATTCCTCCCCCAACAAAAATGAAAAATACATTTTCAATATTTTTTTTAACTGCCCTGCCCATTGTTCTTACCTCATTCCAAATTCCAATATTCCCTGAATACTGTACAACAAAACTTTCTTTAAGCCCTCTCTCAATAACGAAATTATTATTATCAAAATCGACCGGAAAAATCAGATCATCATTCTGCCAATGGGGAATGTATTCAATTCTATCTTTACATTCCGGACATATATTAACGACAAATTGTTTGGTATCTCTTCCGATTACGATTATTATCTCACTTTTTTTCAGAGCTGATATAAATAAACGTTGCCATAGCTTTATAAAAATGTTTTCCCCTGATACTTTTCCTAACCTGATCAATCCTTCAGGGAATATATCCAGCAGGACATATATGAATTTTCTTTTCTTTAATGAACAAATATGTGAAAGTAATATGCCCATAAAAGGTGGATTTGTTAGCGCCCATACAGGAGTCTTCTCTTTTGAAAATAATAACTTTAACGATGCACTTATCATAAAAGTTAACATATTAACAGATTTGCCTGCAAGAGAGTTTTTTTCGATATTTGTAGAAGGCAGATAAATAATATTAATCCCTTTATATAATACTCTTCTGGGTTGCCTTATAAAATTAGTATAACTAGGATGAGCTGACCATACTTCAACTTCAATATTTTCTTCCGCCAGCAAGGCGCAAAGGTCCGTAAAAAGATTTGCAGTTGAAACCTGATCGGGATAAAAGACCTGGGAGATTAAAAGGAACTTTTTAGACATCAGAATTTGTTCATTGTTTCAATTACCCACATAATTTCCTCCTTTGAATGCATTGTTGATATAGGAAGACTGAGAGTTGTAGAATGTATTTCTTCAGAAATTGGAAACTTCAAATGAGATAAAAAGGATAAAGCTTTCTGTTTGTGAGGAGGTACAGGATAATGAATTTCTGTTTGTATATTATTCTTCAGTAAATAATCTTTTAATGCGTCACGTTTCTTATGACGTATATTGAATATATGGTATACATCATAAGAACTTTCATCAACCGAGGGTTTAATAAAATCCTCCTTAAGATGTGAAATATAAAGCAAAGCTAATTCTCTTTTATACTTGTTGATCTTGTCGAGATAGGCCAGTTTAGTAATAAGAAATGCTGCCTGAATCTCATCAAGTCTTGAATTCAATCCAATAATTTCATTTTGATATTTTTTGCGTGATCCATAATTCCTAAGCATTTCGGTTTTTTGATGTAAAAGAATATTATCAGTGACAATGGCACCTCCATCTCCTAAACATCCAAGGTTTTTAGTAGGATAAAAACTGAATCCGGCCATATCACCGAAACTTCCAACCTTTTTCCCCTTATATTCTGCTCCATGGGCCTGAGCACAGTCTTCAATCAGAAACAGATTATGTTCTTTACATATTTCCATAATCGGATCCATATTGCATGGTTTTCCATACAGATGGACCACCATAATTGCCCGGGTTCGCGGAGTAACAGATTTCTCAATTATGGCCGGATTAATATTATACGTCCTTATATCAGGTTCGACAAGAACCGGGTTATGACCTGCAAGGATTATGGAGAGAATCGTCGCAATATATGTGTTGGATGGTACAATAATGTCTGAGCCTTTTTCCAATTCCAAAGCCAACAAAGAAATTGTAAGTGCATCAAGCCCGGAAGCTACTCCTGAGCAATATTTTATATTGTTGTAGGATGAGAACTCCGATTCAAATTTTTTTACATTGTCGCCAAGTATAAACCAGCCTGAGTGAAGTACTTCTTCAAAATTCTGTCTGTACTTATCAAAATATGGCCGGTTTACCTTAAAAAGGTTTTCATATTCAATCTTCATACTTTTCAAATATATAGTCTCCTTCATCAAAATTCTCAGAAGCAAGAACCATTAGTATTGCGTTTTTAGAAAAATCGAACATTTTATGCCAGTCTTTCTGTTCGAGTATAAGGCATTGAGATGGGGTTTTTAAGGAATAGATATTAGTTTGAGTTCCATCATTATTGAATATTTTGCATCTTCCTTTGATACAAATTGCCGCCTGTATAGTTTTATGATGGCGATGTCCTCCCCTCACCGATCCGTCAACACCATAAATATAAAATACACGCTTTATTATAAAAGGAAGAACATTTTCAACTACAGTCAGATTGCCTCTTTTATCAGTATGAGTCTTTAGATCAATTAAATAAGCCATCTATATTTCTCTTAGTTTAATTAAATTATACTTAAAAATACTTTTAAATATAAGTTTCAAAGTCTCCCGTACTCCCTCATGACCGGATGAGTTATAAATTCTCTTATATTCAGGAAATGTGCCTTCAAGGTATTGTTCTTTGGTTATCATTTCATTTATATATGGTTTATAAAAACCATATATTACCTTTTTTGAAAGACGATTCCAACCGAGGTCTGCAATATCTTCTGCCATTAAACGAACAAAATGAAAATGGAAAAAAATCACTTCAAAGCCTTCTTTACTTCTATTATCGTATCCAACTATTTTATCTTCTTTAAAAATAAAATCATATTGCATGGTATTCCAGGGAGCTATACCTCCACCAAGATTATGAAGTATGTGAACCTCCGGATATTCCATAGGCCAGCTGTCGAGGTACTTCTGGTCACCGAACTTCCCGTTTTCATAACGGTTGAAACACCAGTCAATACATTGTCCTACCCATTTTTTAAGAATAAATCTGCTTTCCGGTGTATTATAGAAAGTTATAAACTGGACACAAAACCGTCCAGCCCTCTTTTCTTCAAATATTTGTGCGAATCTGGAGTATCGGTGCTCCGTAATTAGAACGGTTTTATTCTCGGGGATTTCATCCAGTAAAATTTGAGGAGAGCCAAAAAAATACAGATCCGCATCGATGTATGTGCAAGAATGAACATCAAAAGTGTCAAGTACATAACTTATCACTGAGGAGGTACATGTCCAGCAATACTCCGATTTGCTCCTGCTTTGCTTGATATTTAGCAACGCCTGATTTTCGAATGCTTTCAATGGAATAATTGTAGCATTGCTTAAATTCGATTTACCGAGAACTTCAAAAGTCAGGCTGTCAAAAGCAAAGATATAGAGATGAAAGTCGGGAGTATTCTTTTTAAGCGAATCGTAAAGCAACAAACCCCTGCTAAGGTATGCTGAATCAAAGAGAGTACAAAAATTTAGTTTTGTCTGCAATGTTGAGAGGCGTTTCAACAATATAAAGTAAGCATAAAGACTAAAGATCCTCGGTATGAATGAACTTTTGTATAAATGGTTTTCTTCCTGTCACCATATCAGCAATTATATCGCGAATCTCAAAAATAGAAAGATTTAGTGGTACTATTCGCCGTTGGAATGAAGCCAATCGGACATCCTTTTCGGTAAATAAAATATCCTCGGCATAATTTCCCCAGCGCTTAGATGGCATAAGGCTAACTGTCATTCCTGCATGAGCTGAAGGAAGAAGCATTCCTGAACCGTGAATACCTATAACCAGAGTACTTTCTGAGTATATTTCACAGAGCATCTTTTCAGCATCTTCAGTAAACTTTTTAATTCTCAGGTCCCTGATGTATGATGGAAAGCTTCCGAAATCTCCCAATCCTGCAACTGAATATGTGAATTTCGTTCCAATCGTTCTTCTTAGCAGTCGAAATAGATAAATAACACGTAAATACTGGAATGGAATTAAAATTTTTCCCAATCCGGCTTTTTTAAAACCTTTGAGAAGATAAATATTTCTGATCCATAGACGGTCAGGATCTTCCCTCCAAATAAAGGTTATCGACGGAAAAGAAGGCTCATTAAGGAAATTATATGGCTTTATACCTGTAAAAGCTTGAATATTAATATTCTCATTTGTAGGAATTACATATGCTTTGCTCAGCATTACCTTTTTAAATCTGGCAAGTTCGGAATTAATTTTTACAGAGAGATCGGGATAGAAATTATTAAAATCCCTGAATCCCAGGTCCACGGTCCATATTTCAGCAACGTTCTTTTCAGGGATTAGCCACCGAAGCATAGGCTGAATAATAACAATAATTCCTAATTTTTTCTCAGACTTGATTATTCGTTGAAGATTCAATAAATACAAAAAAGAATGACCATATATATAATCCAGCGTATTAAGGATCAAAACCCTATCAAATTTATTTATAATTTCTATTTTTAGATCAACATCCCGAATAACCGGATTCGCAAGACATCTAAGTTTTTTTGAAAACCAGTTATCAGGCACAACATTCCCCTCATGATCACAAATTAATTCTGAATCGGGATAATAAATATAAGGCTCTATACCTGACTGGTTAATTTCCAAAGAGTTAATTCGTACTTTTCCACACTTTGTACAAATAAGTTTTTCACAAATGTGTAAACCCTGCCATATTAACTCAGAAAAAGAAAAATCTCCTCCGCAACTGCAAGAACAGTTTGTAAGCATATAAGGTTTTATCTGTATCATTTTTATCTTGGTGAATGATTCAATACCTCTTCCAGAATATCAATAATAGTTCTGCACCGGTTCTCTACTGTATGGAATTTCAAGGTTCTCTGATGACCGGCTAATGCGATTTTCTTCCGTTCATCCTCATGATTTAGCAACCATTTTGCCTTTTCAATACAATCGTCGGGATTGTCATATGTAACCACCTCGCTGCCAGGAATAAACAGATCGTTCATGTTCTTTTTATTGTCGGTAAGCAGACAGCTTCCCACCCCTGTAACTTCAAACATTCTCATGTTGCCGGCATATTCACCTGCTACTCCTATATGAAAATTTAAAACTATCTTGGAACGGTTGAAAAGTTTGAACATATCTATTCCAAAAACAGGTGGCTTTTTATGTTTCAATAGCAGATTAGAATATGAGTCAACCCTTGTTTTTCCATATTGTAGAAATTGATACCGGTTAAAATGTTCCTCCATTTTTGTTTTCTTCAGGAAAGAAGAAAATAAGTATATAACCTGTTTTGCTCTTATCCTGAATTTATTTTCCAGGTTCACATACAGGTCAATAGGAATATTTTCCTTTAAGATTTGTTCTATTAACCTGATCCTCTGAGAGTGGAAATCACCTCCCGATATCAGGGATCCTGAAAAGATGAAGCCATTTGGTGAGCTTACGCTGTCATAGTCAATTCGTTGAAGGAGATCAGCATCAAAGCCGTGGTAAACCAGATATGCTTTTTTCCCTTTACTTTCAATATTAGCTTTTATTCCCGGGGTACAGGTAAAAACAAAATCTACTTCTTTGAGGCTGTCCAGAACTTTTGAATTAAATGGGGCACAGTGATTGGCAGCTATTAATCTTATGCTCTTCACCTGTTGACGGAAATGCTGAAGCAAGCCGGAAGAAACAACGCTGAGATTTTCAATCAGCAATATATCTGGTGAAAACGACTTTACCTGATCAAATAAAATTTCCGCCTTCTTTTCACCATCAATTCCTTTTTCCCTTGCCCACTTTAATTGAAGCCTGTTATCATTAGCAATCAGGCAATCTGCATCTATTTCAAGTTTTCTGAAATTCCTGACGTAAGAGCCTGCAAACTCAGTTGTCTCCTCCAATAACAAGGCAAGGTGGTCTTTATAAGAAATTCGGTCTGTTTCCGGGTGTTTATTATAGAAGGAATCGATGGAACCCTGATACATCGAACTGATTGAAAATAATCTGAAACTCATCTACTTAAATCGCAATTATAAGTGACTTCTTAAAATAAAGACTGAAAGAAAACTAAACTATATTAAGCTTTTAACTTTTTAATACGGCTGATTCATACCGGTAAACCATAAGAAACATAATAAGAGTTACCAGAAAGTAACAAAATAACTCTATTGAGACATATATTTTAATAAAATCAGTAAAAGGTAAATGTCTGAATAACAAAAGAGAGAGAATGGAAACAAAATAGATAAACTGCCAGACACTATAAGTTCTTATTCTGCGCATTGAAACAAAAATACTGGTAAAAGAAGAAGCTATAAAATTAAATGCAAAAGACCATACCAATATTTTTGAAATTTTCCCGGAGGTTATCCATTGAGACCCAAATACAATTTTAAACAGATCTTCGCCAAATAAGATTATTGTTGAGATCTCAATTAATGTGATCAAACCTACAATATATAGGATTGGTTTGAGTTCAGTCAGAATGCTCTCTTTTTTATTGAATCTTTCAGATATCCTTTGAAGCAGGACACTTGAGATTGAAGAAGCAATAAAAGCTAATGGTATGGAGAGCAATAATTTAGAAAGATCAAAAAATCCGGCGGTTTCAGGTGAATAAAATTTATTAATAAAAATTGGAGGCAGAAGATAACTGCAAGAACTCATAAAAGCAGGAATAAGGTTGAATTTAGGAAACTCAGCATATTTACGAAAGACATATTTTAATTTAATAATACTGACTAACTTAAGATTTAATTCATTTTTTTTTGTTTGGAATGCAACAGTTAACACATTGGCAGTCTGTCCAATAATGTCACTATATATCAACCCATTAAAAGATTTAATGAGTGCAAAACTTATCTGAGCAACACCTTCTGAACTACGACGTGCAAGTTTATTTATTGAAATAGAAAAATACTTGCGTCTCCTGATCAACCATGAGTTCAATGACTGGCAGGTGCTAAAAAGGAAAGCTCCTAACGGAATAATATAAAGAATACTTACCGGAAAATTTTTTGGAAGATTAAGAAATGAAATAATTCTTCTGCCTAGTATTATTACAATAAGGAGAATGGACAGATTGAAAATAAAGTTTATAATCAAAGAGAGGGCCAAAAGGTTAGTAGATTCTTTATCAGATTTTGGCAGAACTATTGTGTCATCATACCGTAAAGAGCACAGAATTAAAATCATACCTACAAGGCTCAGATAAACTGAATAGATACCAAATGATTCAGGGGTAAAAAGCCTTCTCAAAACAGGCTGAAGAAGAATGGATATAAGTTGAGCAGCTATTGTTCCTGAAATCAGTACTGATGCACTCCTGAGGAGCTCTGATCTGAGAAGGTGAAAAGGAAAGTATTTGGTTTTAATATTCACTTTTGAAAAAGATGTAGGCGACACTGGTTGAAACGAAGGAAAATTTTAAAAGGGCCTTTTTTTATCTGCATAAAGTGCAATAAGATATAGTATCAGTATTGATAACAACAAAAATGGTATCTGTAACATGTTGAACTTGATACTAATAAATACTAAAAGAATGAAAATCAGGTTTACAATAGATAATAAGAAGTCAGTTTTAAGGTGTGAAAAACCCGATTGTACAAGACGTTGATAAATATGTTTTTTATGTGCCTGGCTTAGTTTCTCTTTATTTCTCCATCGCCTTATTAATGTCAGAGTGGCATCGAACCAGAATGGGGCTGATAGAATTAGCAAATATATAAATGAAAGCTTATGTTGATTATGAAAATAAATACCAAGTACGACGATAATATAACCTAATTGTGTGCTTCCGACATCACCCATAAAAATCCTGGCTTTAGGCCAGTTCCATATCAGAAAACCAACAACTGAAGCACATAATACAAGGGAGATAATCTGACCTGTAAATAGGTAAAATGCCAAGCCTAATGCAATTGCCTCAAATGAAGCGTATCCGTCAATTCCGTCAAGAAAATTATACAAATTTATAAACCATACCATTCCAATAACCGTAAGTGTATAAATTATAAACATTGGGAATATATCTTTTCCAAAAAAAAGCACAGGTTGAATTCCTTGCAATAATATAAGTGAGATAATGGCAGTGCATGTCTGAGCTGTTAGCCTGATTAAAGGCCGCAGACCAAATATATCATCAAGGAGTCCGATGCCTGCTAACAGTATTCCGCTTAGTAATGCGAAATACAAGTTATGGTCTAAAGTCCCTGTACAAAACAAAAAAGTAATCCCGATATACCATGAGATTACTATTGCCAATCCGCCACCCACTGGTATCGGAAATGAATGGGAACTTCTATCATTTGGTATATCAAGAATATTGTTTTTAGTGGAGTAGTTTTTAATAATCCATGTAAGGAGATAGGAGACAACTATCAGGAATGCAATTAGAAATAAAATTGTCTTCATAAGTTGAATGATGAATCAATCGGTTCTTTGGGAGATATCATCTTGAAGATTCCGGAGATATATTTTTCTTTTCAAATGATTTAACCATTTTTTTTATGCCTTCGCTTGTTGGGATGGGAGGTATGAAATCAAGGATTTCAAGCGATCTGCTATTATCCATTTCGAAAGAGCCATATAATCGATCAAAGATACTGGGCCAAACGATCATTCCAACTTTCACGATAAAGTCAGGAATTTTAAATAAAATAATTTTTTTACCCATGTTTTCTGCAATCATTTTAACAAGTCTTGATGTAGAAATAGCCTTTTCATCCATTGCGATAAAGACACCTGAAGCTCTTTTTTCAATGATTCGGTCAATAAAACTGACAAGATTTTCTGCACCTGTAAAATTCCTCCTGTTCTCAACATTTTTGAAGGGTAAAATATTGGTACGGTTAATCAGTTTCAAAATGCTCAGCATATTAGCACGAACATATTCTCCATAAACCAAAGGAGTCCTGATAATTGAGACAGTAAAATTCTCATCTGACAGTTTTCTCAGAGCTACTTCTGCCTCATATTTACTTTTTCCGTATGCATCTTCGGGTATACATAGTGACTTTTCGTTCCATGGTTCAGAACCTGAAATAAATTTTCCGTAAACTTTTACTGTGCTTAAGAAGATAAATTGTTTGACACCTGCATTTTTAGCCAGTTCAGCAACTTTGAGACATAAGTCGCGATTTATAATAAAATATTGATTTTCAGGAATTGTTTTCTTCTGATGGACTATGGCAACAAGATGAATTACAACATCATACTTACTAAAATCAATATCTTCAGGCTTATTTTCGAAAAGTGAAATCTCATCAGTATCCCTGAATCTTGAATATTTAATAAAATTTCTTCCGACAAAACTGTTTTTTCCGGTGATTAATATTTTCATGATAATTAGATTTTTTGAATTGTGTCATTAACATTTTTGTGAATGGAGTGTATGAAAAATGGCAAAAGAATAAAAAAACCCATTATCGGAGGATCAAAAGGACTTCCTGCACTGAAAAATGAGAAGAAGAGCGTGATTAGAAAACCGATAGCAGCAAAACCATACTTAAGCCGGTACTTGAAATAGAGAAAAGAAACCCTTACTAGCAATACAGAATAGAGAAACAATCCAACTATCCCTGAGTACAGAAAAATGGAAATAAACGGATTATGTGGCCAATCATAAATATTAGCGTTCCCCATGAACTTTTCTCCATACCATTCAAGATAGTCAAAACCGTGGCCAAATATTTTATCACTGGTATTGAATTTGGTTTTCCAGATTTCTATGGCATAGATCCAACGGGATGATCTGTCAGAAAAAAAGGATTCTTTCTTTATGTTGTCAGGCTTATCTGCTGTTACATCGGTCTGACATTGAGTTTGAGTTAAATTAATTAAACTTATGTCTGTGATAAAGAACTGTGAATAACTTGCCTGAGAATTTATCAGAAACAAAAGACCAGTATGATTATTTTTAAAAATATAGCTTGTTTTAGCTTCTAACCATCCGTTTTTGAGAGTGTCAATCCTTAACTTTAAATCATATTGTACTCCTTCTCCCTCATCGACCCAAAAACCAACCTTAAAAGGTATTGTTCTGGGCTTTATCGGTAAAACTTTAAAAGCAATCTGATATTCATTATTAGCGAAATATCTGACTGGCCGTCCAATATTAAACAGCGACCAATCACCACCATTCCCTGCTCCCCTGGAAATTAATGCACCTTTAACATTTTGTATATTCTCGATCTTAAAGCTTATTGATGAATCTAATGTACATCGCCAGAAATTCTTTCCAGATTCAAAACTTCCATTGTTTATTAGATTATTTCCGGAATATGGAATATTGTGCTTACCCAGCCAGTCGCCAACATTATCATTCCCCTTGATTTCAAATTCATATCTTGGAAGTGAAGGATCACAATTCAAATCGAGGAGCTCAAAATCCGAAATAACAAAGGATGTCCTGGATGATACAGAATTAAAAAAACCCGCAAGCTCATAATGATTATCAATAAATGTGTATTCAGATGTGCATGCAAACCATCCGTCACCAACAGGAGTTATTTTCTTTTGCAAGGCAGCACAATTTGCAAATCCCTTATTGCCGTCATTTACCCACCATCCTACATTAAAAGAACTGAAATCACCTTCAAAGAATTTGATTTTAAAAGTGATCCTGTAAGTATGGTTAGCATAATACAATATCTCAGGTCCAACATATTGCAGAGAATATCCGTCATTTCCACCACCAATTCTTGTCACCTTGATACTTTTCCCATATTTAGTGTTAATGTACACGATAGATGTTCCGGGTGCAGATATACATCTCCAAAATTTTTCTTCTCCTTCAAGTGATGCTTTGTCAATAATATATCGTCTATCCAAAGGCAACATTGATTCTCTGTTCCATAAAAATTTTTCAGTGAATTGGCTCTCATTCACTCCGGTTACAGAAGAATATTTCGCTGCCAGATTCTTTAGATTCTGTTTTGGGAAAGAATGTATAACAAAAATCAATGTGGCTAAAGAGAGAATACCCAGACCTAGAATTCTGATTAGATTTTTTAAATATTGAGCATTTGTATTTGATTTTCCACCACGCAACACACTTGAAATAACTTTAAAAATCAATAAAACAATCAATACAAATATTGCTCGCCTTGATCCAGAAATGATAATATTTAAAACAAAAATCAAACTGAGGGAAACAACTTGGGTTTTAGGCAATTGATAGTATAGAAAATCATTTTTGCTCTTATTATTAACTATTAAAAGGCCAAAAAACAAAAATAAACAGAAAAAATTATAATCATTGGCTATAGAAAATCCTTCTGAAATATTGATTTTCAACAATAAACCCGATGGAATTAAGAGATGAAAAAACTGATAAAACAGGTTTAATATTGAAATGAAACTGATAGTAATTATCGTCAAATGAAGAAAAAATGATTTGACATGTTCTCCATCCAGTAGAGATCTTCTCCAGTAGAGAAAGTAAAAAAGTGAAAAGAGAACCAGTAATAATAATATGTCTTTTTGAACGATTTTAATCGAGAATTGACGCCTGACCACAAATTCCAGAACAAATATTACTGCAAGTAACAACGGAAGCCTGAATTCAGTAATAAACTGCAAGAATTTAAAGTCCCTGTCAATTTTAAATAAAAGTAGCAAAAGGGTTGTAGCATAAGCTGCAATGAAAAGAAATGTCAGAGGCCAAAACGCAGTCTTGAGAAAATAAAATATAATTGTGCTTATTAAGGCACGGGGAAGGATCCAATCTGTTTTAATAGAACCGAAAAAAATCTTCATTTTGGATATTCTACTGTACTTTATTAATATAATTTTTTTACCGTGCAAGAGTATAAAACAGACATTAGCTTATCAATCAGGTCTTTGCTGTTAAAATTGTTCAAATAGAATTCTTTTGATGCCTTCGCCATTAAATCCAGATTTGTTTTTGGCATATTATACATTTCGATCACTTTATCAGCCAAGGCATTGAAATCACCTGCATTTACGGCAAATCCCGATTTCGACTCTCTTATTACATCAGCCCCTTCGCCGTTAATCATTGCAAGAATTGGTTTGCCACAGGCAAGGTACGACTGAATTTTAGCAGGGACGGTTAAACTAAAGATTGGTTCATCTTTTAGTGAAACCAGCATCACATCAGCTTCACGGAAAAAAGAAGGCATCATTCTCATTGGATGCCTTCCTATCAGATAGATATTATTCATCTTTTTAAGCCTGATTTCTTGTTCAATCCAACTTTTTTTCCTTCCGTCGCCAACAATTATCCAATGAATATCGTCATATCCTCTGGTTTTCTCAGCAGCGTTAACTATTGATTCAAAATCCTGAGACTCTCCAATATTTCCAGCAAACATTATTTTGAATCCTTTTGACGGTAACAAACCAGCAATATCGTTATCTTTTTCAACAGGTTCATTATAAATATCTTCTGCCCAATTTGGTAAATAATATATTTTTTCACTATCAACTCCTTTTCCAGTTATTGAATGTTTAAAACTTTTTGAAGAAATGAATATAACATCTGATTTTCTATATATCAATCTGACCAGCCGGTCAGTTAATTTCAAAATCAATTTTGATTTAACATCACCTGCAGCTATCAAACTTTCAGGCCATAGATCCTGAATCCAAAAATATATAGGAGCTCTTGAAAAATATTTATAAACTAAAGCTGGGATGCCAACAGTTATTGGAGATGGTTCATAGACAAAAATTACATCGTTTTTTTTACTTATTCTAAAAACTGCAGTGAATGAGGCAAATAAAGCAAAGGAGACATAATTAATAAATAGACGAATACCTGAGCAGTCTCCCCGTGAAATAAGAGGTGCACGTACAATTTTTGCGCCTTTATAAAATTCAACTTTTTTATTAAGAAAATTATAACCGGAGTAAAACTTTCCATCAGGATAATTTGGCTTCCCGGTGAGTACGGTAACATCATTACCCCTTTCCTGCAAACTCAGGACCAAATCATTTATTTTAAAATTTTCCGGCCAGAAATACTGCGTAACAATAAGAATTTTCATACTGTGAAATCTAAACTGTTGATTCCCGGTAAATTCATTAGAATAAAGCTGCTAAACATCTAATCTGAGCTACCTTTCTTAAAAATTGATGGGCCTTTTTCTGACTGAATACATTACATCGTGAAGAAGTTTAGCCCATTTAGAAAAATAGAAGAAGGATGTCAGATTTTTTGAATGGAAAGCTATTAGAGCAGGATAATTCCAAAAGTTTCTCTTGAGTCTGAATTTTCTTTTTAATGAATTCTTATCTCCAATTATCTCAATATTTCTTTCATCAGGCATAAAACCATATTGTTGTGCAAATTTAAGATGTCCAACTTTATTCCAGTCAAAACCCATCATTTCCGAAACAATCATATCAAATGCCCCAAGTGAATTTGATGCAGCAAACCAATTTACCTCTATGGGATCGCCATTCATGGGTCCATTAGTAGTCAATCCAAATTTTCCGTCAAGAAATGCGTATCGGAATTTAAGCTGTTCACAAACCTGGTTTATAATCTCCTCAAAGACATAATGGTTTTTGAGTCTCATCGTATCTGGAAGGCATCCCCACAGGTTTTTCAGAGAGAGAGTAACTTTTGTCATGCAATGAACCTTAGGAAGAGGACATGAGATCGAAAAATCAATTTCTTTAAAGAAAAGTTCAGGCAATTCAAGCTCATAAGGTTTATTCCTTGCATTAATTTGGATCTTAATTCTCTTTAAGGTGGAGAGATTTACCACTTCAACATTCGGATAATGTTCCATAATTTCATAGAACCCCATATCCCTCATCGCTTCTGTCATTGAAAAACTGTTATACCCTCCTTCCCCTTCGCCAATATAAATTTTTGTAGTAGAATTTATTTGTCTTAATGCGGCAACAAGACATTCAATAAATTTCACACGTGTTGTAACGCCTTCTTTATAGACCGGATATGTTAGATTAGGTTTGATAAACACAGACTTAGCTTTTGCAAAGTCTTCATAAAGGGAAATTGATTTTATGGCTGACGCAAATTGATCGATCATCAATTTCTCGTTCAACGCACATTTTTCTATTACTACAATTGCTTTCACTTCTAATTGATATAAATGTTTCTAATTTTCTTTTACTAAAAGCCTTTTCAGGAAAAGCTCTCTGTTAGCTTCCAGAACAACCGGATCAAGCAAATAATTATCAATCATTGATTTTATTGATACTCGCTTTTTCAACCGTTCTTGTAGACTCATTGCTGCACAATTCTCAATTATTTCAATAAATGAATTCCTTTGATCCAAAGAGAAGTCCCAACCTATATTATCTTTCTGCAGGTTTTTCCAGGGAGTTTTGTCGCTTATAAGGACAGGCGTTCCTGCAGTCAGGGATTCTGCAATCACATGTCCATAATTCTCACCACCACTAGGAAACAAAAACAGGTCATAAAAGCTGAAAACAGGAACAACCATATCAGGTTTCACAATACCCATGTATTTAACTTTTATGTTGTCGGGTAACCTCTTGATTAACTCCTGGCATTCATTCCAGTACTTCAAATCTTCCAATGTCCCATAAATGTCAAAAAACACCCTGGCTCTTACCTTGCTCAGGATTTGCAAAGCGTATTCCAGATTTTTCACACGTGATATTCTCGACAAAAAGACAACCTTTAGGCCATCATAATTAGAAGCAGAATCAGGTAAATAAGAAATAGAATCATCAGCAAGAAATTTTGTAGGTAAATCCAATGCATTATGAATCAAATTCTTATTGATTTTCATGCGATCTGTAATATCCATTTCTTCAAATTTACTGGATGCATGCCATGTAATATCTTTATATAGTCCCATAAATCTAACGAACTGAATAAATACTAACTTTTTTAAATATTTGATTTTTAATGCTGCGGATGCAAATTCACCCCGAGGTGCAATAATAACTGGGGCATATGTGATTCCCCCGAATTTTCTTATCAGCAACATTTTGATTGTAAATGTATCAAAGAAGCTATTGAGATACAATATATCATGCTTTGTGGTCAGAATGAGATTTTTCAGGTTTCTGAAACTACTTGTCTGCGGTGACAGATAATATACTTTTGCGCTGCCTACAGTTTGCCACTGGTCTTTTCTAATACTGCTATAAGGTTTAGTATCGCCCAAATCTCTATCTCTGGTAACTATCCAGAAGCTAATGTATTTGGAAAGATTCTCAACAGTATTGATCATTGACCTGGGAATACCACCAGCCTTATATCCTGGGAGGTAATTATTTATAAAAGCCAGAACTACAGGTTTGGAAAAATCTTGCATTGAGAATTCTTATTATCGCTACGTATGGCAGTTAATGATGTTTTTTATTAAAAACTTTAGTATAGTTAAGAATTTGGATGAAATGGGTAAAATATCTGAAATTGAAATAATAAATCACGCGTTCTTTTTTCTAAAGATAAGCCAGAGAATCAAAGCAAATAAATTAGTAGTAATACCCTGTCCATCTTGCATCGGGTTATTAAACGCGAAATGGAATATAAAATAAAATAATGTGCAAAAAACCGTAACAGATAGTGGATTCAGAGAATAGAGCGAGTCCCTCAGTGCTAACGAAAAATAGTATCCAATAAAAAATATCACAATTATGGTTCCGGGAAATGTAACATCTGAAGCAATCCACGTATAGAAAGTGGACCAATATATACCGTAACCACTTCCTATAGCATTATCTAATCGAACTCCATATGAAATATCTTTAAGCCCTGACCAACCAGTTAATGACTCAATATTATGCATTACAAAATATGAATTTGAAAGACCAAAGCCGAGTCCTTTAAAAGGCATGTTTAAAGCTTTGTTTAATCTGAAATAGGAGTGAGATACATAAAAAGAGACATTATTAATAAGAGGATGAAATTTTGGGGAGGTGGCTTTAGTCAGGAAAAAATCTTTACGTGGTGGTTCATTTGTCAATGGATTATTAACTATTCTTCCTCCTCTGGTATTTGTTAATAAAGCTGAATAGGTTAAAAATCCAACACCTATGCAGATTACGAAAAAGAATATCAAGACTTTGTGATAAGTTTGAAGGATTATATTTTTCTTATATATACCTAAAGAAAAAGATGCCAGGGAGATAATTGTAATTTGTACAATCCCGCTTCGAGTTGCTGATCCTATTGCTGAGGCAATAGCAAACATTATTAATATAAAGACGCTGTATCTATACCGCTTCCTGAGATTCTTATAACTAAATAAAGTATTTGTTATAGCAATTAATGAAATTGGAGCAAAAAAAATGTCTAAATATGAAAATAAATTTGGGTGATTAAAGCTACTAGTTTTATACGACCTAGATGCGTTTTGGAATGTCTCACTAAAATGACGCAAATTGCCCCCAAAAGTAAAAATCAATTTAATTACAAAATATGTTAGAGAAATAATAATAGCTAATTCGACGAATTTATAATAGTCAATTTTCACCTGGCTCCCTCTTCCCAAAGATCTTTGTCCTCTAATATATCCAAACAGAAGAGCAACGTGAACAGCAAGTAAGTAAGTGTAAAAAATAAAGGGATTAACTAACTTGTACTTGTATGGTCCGAAAATAAATATATAGATTGTAAATCCTAACCAACATAGCAGGAAGATTATGGGAAAATAAATTCTATTTTGCTTCTGATTTATCATGCTGCACTTTGTATCTAGTCGCTTACAAGATCAATCACCGATGATTTTATACCGATCCGTTTCAATATCTGATTTAGATTGCGAAAGAAAAATGTTCGATAGCCAAGCGGCATAACAAAATATGTTAATAGGAAATATGACAGAAAAATTATTATGCCTGTCAGGCGTAATATTAACAATTTGACAACAAAGACCTGGAGCAGGATACTGATAATTAAACATGGTAAAATGACTAAAATAAACTGTTTCTTTAAAAAGGCAAAATCATAAGATAGTTTACCTGAAGAACGTTTCCTGATCCAAATTGGAAGAATCCATGTTGGTATTAGCAAAGAGCCTAGAAATGTTCCAACTGCCACACCGGCAATTCCCCAGACCTTAACCATTAAAATAGAAAATGTTATTTTAATAAGAGCCTCACCCCAGGCCAAAAATGGTGATATACTAGTATAATTAAATGTATTTACTATACCAGAATTTAGAGTTACCATACTTAGTAGATAAGCATAACCGCCAAATGCAATTACTGTAAATAATCCAGCATAGTTAGCTGCACCAGTCCACAGAGTTATAAAGTCCTTAAAAAACAAAATTCCTCCTATCCAGGTTGCTCCTCCGATTACAGAAATAAACACAAGAATACTACTGTATATTTTATTAATCCAGTCCCAATTATTAGTACCATATTCTTTTGCAAGAAGTGGCATAATTGAACCGCTAATTTGAAAAATTACCGAAAAAATTACGCTAAATAACTTAAATGTGATAAAGTAGGGAGTTACAGCTTGAAGGCTAATAAAATTGGAAATCACAAAAATATCAGTATTCCAGACTATTGTAGAAGCAATTCCGACGAGAAAAAAACGTATCCCAGTTACAAAAATCGTTTTATATTTTGTATCTCTGCTGCTAAAATCATTTTCATGAACTTCTCCTTCCGGCAGCTTTTGGTAAATGGAAAAATAGAAAAATAAGTACTTAGTTATGTTAAATAAAACCAGCGATATCCCCCAAAGAAATGCATAAGTAATTAAATTGCCTTTTAGAAAGATCACAATAAGTAATACAAGAAAATTAACAATATTTAATACAATACTAAAAACATTTTCAATATATGCTTTCTGAAATCCTGTATAGACTGCAGAAAGCAGAGAAAAAGGAAGGCTTAACAAATAGAAAATTACCAGAACGACGCATGCAGAAAATGTTTCTCTAAAGAGATTAGTTGGAATTTTACCAATAATATTTATCCAGTCTTTGGTTATCAGGTTAAGGACTAAAAATGCAGTCAACATAGTTCCTACACTAAACAACAGAATTATCAAGGAACGTTTAAGGATTTTCATCTTATCTCTTATTCTGGGATTCTTAGCCATCAGCACTGAGGCAGATGTGTTTAGCCCAAGATTTGTCATCCCTAAATATAAAAGAATCGACGTTAAGAGTACCCAAATGCCGTAACGATCCTGTTTCCAGTAACTCAGACTAATAGGAATAGTAAGTAAGTTTAAAACTATAGAGAATATCACACCTCCAAAACCCGAAAAAAGTGTAAAGAAATAGTTTTTTTTGTTTGATATCATTTTGTCTTCTTCAACCGGTATTTAAATCTGCGCACAATTGTATAAAGGACATTATATAACTTGCCAGGGATTAACAGTAACGGTAAATCTGTTAACCAAAAAGATGGATAATGCTTATATAAACCATAAAATTGTTTTAATAATTTGAGATCTGTTTTTAAACCTTTAGCCTTCGCAAGCGGAATAAACAACGGGTATCCACCTTTAACCGTAAAAACAGCCATTTTTTTTGTTTTTTGACTGTAACCCCATTGATCTATTGACTTAAATATTTCTACCAATTTGAACCCGGTATAAATAAACGAACCTCCCTGCCCCCATCTCATTTCCCCACCAGTTTTAACAAGCTCTTTATTAATAATATAACTTTTGTTGCTTTGTAAAGGATTAAGTGCTTCCAAATCATAGCCAAAATGGATCCATCCGGAGTCAAAAAAACGTTCCACCCGGCTCGTTTGCCAAATTGATTTTGAAACAATATTACAGGATATCAGACCGCTTTTAAAACGTGTTTTCTGAAAAAAATCATTTCCATTTTCACATAAGTCATCTTTCTGTTTCTTCAGTTGTATCGAGTTTGAATAATTTACAAAAATAAGTGCAACTTTTTCGTCTCTATAGTTTTCTATTACATTTTGTACATATTCGATTGCTCCATCCATAACAATGTCATCGTCGGATAAAATCCACACAAATTTACCTGTAGCCCTTTTGACGACTAAATCAACATTTCTATCAAACCCAACATTGGCCTCATTTCTATAATATTGAATAACATTTGGATACGATTTCTCGTACTTCTGAACAATTATCCCTACTTCGTCTTCTGAAGCATTATCCGATACCACTATTTCAGTTTTTGACTCTAATATCGGATTGCTCATAATTTGATTCAAAATACTATCAATAGTAAGATGTATATATTTTCCACCATTATATGTAGGGATACCAATAGTGAGAGTCCTGAACATGAATTTTACAAGTTATTTAATTTATAAAGTTTTCATATTAATCTATCAATTACTAAGGAACTACATCAGAATTTATCAAAGTAGCATGAATCATAATATTGCAATTCTAGTAAGATTCCCTAGAAAAGTTGAAAGGAACATAGTGATAGATCCTTTCATCACTCTCTTTGTCTTGGAATCATTGATATTAAATTTCGAGAGGAATGCTTGTTTTAGGCTGTTGTTCATTTAATTGATATGTTAAGAAATGTATATTATTTTAAGAAAAGTTCCTGATAATGCGCGTAAATACGAGTCATTCTTTCATTTTATTTAAGGATTCATGGATGACATCTTTTATTGAAAGCATAATGTCATTTATCCAACCGGTCAAACAGAATTTTTCAAAAGATTGTGAATATACAAAATCATATGCTGCAATCCGATATTTTTCAGATTCGTCAATAGACAAGTTTGACAAATAATAATCCAAATCTTTGAACGACTGAAATTTATTGAAATTGATGAAAACATCCTGAGGAACGTACTCATTAATATCGGGTGCTCCAAGATAGATGGGAATTGTTCCGCATAAAATGCAATCAAATATTTTTTCAGTTACATATCCTGGAAATATTGTGTTTTCAAAACAAAGGCCATATTGATAATTTTTCAGTATTTCATGTTTATATGCATTCCCCCTTGGTAACTCGCCACGATATGAGTTACGAATCATTTGTTGTTCCGTTTCTGATACACCCATAATATTTTTATTCCATCCAAGCCCATATAAATCGAATTTATCATTACGACAAAAATGAAGCAATGCTTTGATCCTGATTTTATAGAGATCAGGTATATTACCAGGGAAAGTTTGAAATGACTTCCAATTTAAAATATATTTCAATACGATTTTTATCCAGGTTTTTATATCAGAAATTTTCTTAACTGAAATAGGTTTTGTAGAATATTTATTACTATTTATAAGTGTTAAAAACTTCCTTCGTTCCCATGGAATATCCGTGTTTATGCTGTTTTTTGCATTTGTCCAATAGAATGTATGTTTCGAATTATTTTCAGATAAGAAACTTATATTGGCTCCCCTGAACAGATAACTATGCTTGAATATACCTGCCTTAGCCAGCAGATTTTTATAATATTGAGGGATAACCAATGGAGATTCTGCACAATAACAGATTGAAGGAATACATCCATGCGATAAGAGCAAACGAGTATATTTTGTTTCAGCTTCGGTTATAAGCAAATTATACCCACCAAAATCACCCGATTTCAGGAAAACATCAGCAGTCATAACCTTATAACCAAGTTTTCTTAAGTCTTCAGCCAATAAGTATAATGCCAAGGCATCGGCTGTTAAAGCAATTTCATAATTAAAAACTTGATTGTCCCATAAATCAGTACCGATAGGGTCAAAGATAACTTTTATATCCTGCATACAATTTCTATTCTCTATGTTTCATTTGAAATCTGTTTACTTTAGAGACTTTTTGAAAAACTAAAATAGGAGATTTATTCCTGAATATTTTGTTGTCCCCTATTTGTCAAGAATCAGATGGAAAATTGACCGGGGGAAAAAATCAAATGGAGAAACCTTAAAAATCAGTTTTAAAATTTTCAAACGTCTTCTCCCTGAAATGGGACTTTTAGTTTTCCTATCCTGGTTTAATTCATAATATAGATTGACAATTCTGAATCTTTTTATTAAGTATGAATTATTTTTATAATTAGTTGTCTTAGTTATGTAGTTTATGAGGTTTATTCTATGCAAGAACTCATTTGTTTTGCTGTCTTGACCCGGGCTGATTATATAGTCCATCAGAGGTTCAATCAACATAAGTACCTTACCCATTGAAGCAATGTCCATCAGAAATGCTACATCACTATGCTTGCCACCATGGTTTGTATCAAATCTAAGTTTTTTTGCAACCTCATTACGGTAAAGATATGACGGGAAAGGTACAATTCCTCTTTTAATAAGATATTGATACGCCATTTGATCACGATTGCTAACTAATAAATCTTTCTTTTTATTTTTTAACATTACTCTGTTTGGGAAGATATCGTGTGTAATTATTTTGGCATTTCCTCCTACAGCTAAGATGTCTTTATCGGAAATAATATTTTCATATAATCTTTGAAGCATATCGTGATGCATAATATCATCATCGTGAAAAATCATGAAATATTCCGCAGTAACATCGTGCAGTATTGTATTAAAATGATCAGCGGGAGAAAGCGCTGGTATTCTACGTTTATAAATTAATCGGTTATCTTCAATATGTTTAATATTTTCGTCCGTATCTTCATTTGTCGAATTATCAGATACAATCACCTCAAATGAATCACATTTTTGTTTCAGTATGGACTGAATCGCATTAATTACCAATTTAGGTCTATTGTGAGTCACAATAAAAACTTGAATTACTGACATTTAATTAAAATAAATTGGTATTTTAAAATTGAATTAGCAGATGAAAACGTCCACTACTTATTAAAATAATGAAACAAACTCATTATAAGATTCAGTAATTAGTCCGGCTTTCAGATCTTTTATTCTGCTGAAGTTGTAGTTTTCGTCCATAAGAATTATCGCAAGATCTTCACCAACTCTTTTTTTATCTTTTTTCATTGCAGAGATAATAGAATCTGAATCGAATGAAATAGATTTTTTAGATAGAGTATGGTTTTTTTTCAAAAAGGTATTGAAAATTATTTTCTTCTTTTCATTTGAAAGTATTTGTGTTCTTTCCGATATTATATTAGCCCATATCATCCCAAGGGTGACAGCCTGACCATGAGGAATTACATAATTAGTAACACTTTCAATAGCGTGTCCAATACAATGTCCGAAATTTAAGATATTTCTGATTCCTCTGTCGAACTCATCCTCTTCAATAAAACGCTTTTTTATAAGTAGCGATCGTTTTAATAATTCGTTAATATTTTTTCTCAGCTCTGTTTCATTTTGAGATGGTATACTCTTAAAATAGGTCAAAGAATTTTCTCCATCTATTAGAAAGAGTTTTACTATCTCACCCATTCCACTGTAAAAATCTTTTGGAGACAGTGTAGGTAAAAAATCAGTAGAAAGGATAACTTTCTCTGGTGGGTAAAAGGTACCAATCAGGTTCTTATACTTTCCAAAATTCAGAGAAGTTTTTGCTCCAATGCAACTATCAGCTTGAGCCAACAAAGTTGTAGGACAATATATCCATTTAATCCCTCGATACAATGTAGAGGCAATGAATCCAGTAATATCCTGAATAATACCACCTCCTATTCCAACTAAGATTAAGTTTCGTTTAGCAGGGAAAGATGTCAGTCTTTCATATATTTTAATAATCGAATGGTAACTTTTATTTCTCTCATTTGCTTTGATTAATACCAATTTCCCCGGAGATATTTTATTAAAAGTCTCGGGGTATAATTTAAAAACTTTTTCATCAATCAAAAAAACTGTAGTCGGGTCATCGTAAAAGGGGGAAAGTGACCTAAGTTGCTCCTCAAAGACAACCTTATAATCACCAAAAATCGAATGAATTGTGATATCTTTTATTGACATGTATATCCTCCATCAATATGAATTGTTTGTCCGGTTATAAATGAATTGTCAGTAGCCAGGAAAAAGGCAAATTTAGCAACTTCAACGGGCTCAGCTAGTCTTTTCAACGGAATTTGTTTTCTAATTTTTTCCAGTTCTGCAGATGTATTATTTAATTTGGTAAGTTCAGTATTTATAAAGCCAGGAGCGATAGCATTGACCAACACATTATATTCACCAAGTTCCAATGCGAGGTTTTTTGTTATGTTATTCAAAGCACTTTTTGTGGCACCATATAGCAATCTCTTTGGTTTTGAGACACTCCCCCATATTGAACTAATATTAATAACATGACCAGATCGCTTTTTCTGCCAATATGGGACACACCACTTAATGAGCTCAAGGCCTGAAAACAAGTTGGTTTGAAAGATTTCATTATAATTTTCATGTGTTATTTCCAGAATCCCCAGTAATGGATTTATCCCAGCATTGTTAATTAAAACATCGATGTCATTTGAATGCAGGGAAATATAATTTCTGACAGATACAATATCTGCAAGATCAAGCTCGGCTCGTCCTGGAGCAATAACTGTATATCCTTTTTCTAAAAAAAGAGTTGCGATGGCTAATCCAATACCCCGGCTTGCACCAGTTACGAAAATCTTTATTTCCTTATTATTTTGCATTTCCGCCTGCTTCTTGAATTAATTTCTCATAACGTTTTTGCAGCATTTCAATTCTGAATAGATCTTCCTCAAATATCTGTTTATAGAAATCTCTTTTATTTTTCAACCACATTAATTCAAAACCAACAGCTTTTAAAATCCCTTTGTCAGCATTTTCTGATAATGCTTCCGGACACTTGAAAATGACTTTTCTTGTTTCGTAGTAATTAATTTTTGCATATTCAGGTAGGTTACGGAAGAATGGTAAGGAAAAAGCAGACACACCTCCCCCAATTACACATTCCATATTTACCCTTCTGGCTTTAGTAAAAACTTCAGAGGCAATATTGAACACAGCTTCGTCATTAATATTTTCACGCGATAAACCCATTGACCCGGTCATATCAACCCGCCCTAAAACTATTCCCTTTAATTCAATAATTTCAGGAAGTTTAAGAATCTGGTCAAAAATGTTTACAGCCGAAATGGTTTCTATATTGATTAAAAAATTGACACTATCCCATTCATCTGAGGGAAATACCATGTGTGTTGCCTGAAGATACTTTTTTACTGCATATTGCGATTCGATCATTGGAGCAACAATTCTGGTCACCCCAATCGACCTTGCATCAAACATATCCTTTATAGCTTCACAACCGCCGATTTTAATAGTAAGATCAAGACCGGCTTTTGTGATTACCTCTTTAAGGCGGAGCGCCTCTTCCATACGCGTACCTTCAGCTTCAAATTCTGCTTTAATACCAACAACATGATGATTTTCTTTTAGATCCTTTAACGTATCTACCATTCGTTTTTCTCGAGCATTCATTGTCAAAGATTTAAGTTAAACTAAATTTGAATTATACTCATCCCTGTCTAGAAACGGGAACATGTCTTCCAGCGGCTTGGAGATCATTCTGCCATCGGGCAATTTCTCGGAAGATACCTTTGGGCTGAAAATATAATTTTGGGCAAGCACTACCTCACAAAGAACCGACCCAGCCTGATTTAATATTTTCTCTAATCTGTTATCAATATCATCTGTTGTAGTTAAAGAAACAGGTCGCAGGTTATATGCTTCTGCGACTTTAATAATATCAGGGAAACTCACACCACTTGATACATCACATGCTACTTTCCTTCCCATAAAAAAGTTATCTTGTGTTTGCCTGATTGAAATATATCCCGAATTATTCAGATAAAATAACTTTATTGGTAAATTATATTGTTTTAAAGTTTGTAACTCCTGAATATTCATCTGTATACTTCCATCGCCAGCCAGACAGAAAACTTCAACTCCACCGAGACCGATGCATGCGCCTATTGAAGCTGGCAAATCATAACCCATGGCAGCACATCCGGAATTCCAGAACATTCGTTGCCCTTCCTTTACGATGCCTGCTTGAAAAGCAGCCACACATGCAGTCCCATTCCCTGCAACCAAAATACCATCTGATGCCATTAATTCTGTTAGTCGTTTTACAAAATAATAGGGATGAATCTGTTTAGACTTTTTGTATTCAGGAAGAACTGAGGGATATTTAAGATGTCTGTCTTTCGCCCACTTCATCCATGTTGAAAAATCAGGTATCATTTGCCCGCTCAATTGACCAGTCAATCGTTCACAAAAAAATTTCACATCGGATAGAATTGGAATATCTGGTTTTACAGTTGGCTTGAGTAATTCAGCCTGATCAATATCAACAATTATTTTTATCGCTTTATGAGCAAAATCTTGCCAGTTGTAACTTACCTGCCTTATGTTGTTTCTGGACCCAAGACACAATATCAGATCCGCATTCTGCAACGCGAAATTTCCAGAACGGGTTCCAAGAGTTCCAATCCTTCCTGTATAATTAGGATGATCATTAGAAATCAGGTCAATTCCATTAAAAGTTGTTACAACCGGAATATTTAAGGTTTTAAGAAGTTGCATGAAGACGTACTGCCCATTAGATAAGCGAATTCCATGCCCTGCAATGATCACTGGCCTTTTTGAGTTCAAAAGTAGTTTTACTACATCACTGACTTTTTGATTAAGTTCAACTGTATTTGCAACGGGAATATCTTCCAAGGAATCGTAATCAATCAATTTTGTTTCATCGATCATTGCCGCCTGAACATTCAACGGGATGTCAATCCAAACAGGCCCCTTCCTGCCAGAATTGGCGATGAATATTGCTTTATCGAGCATCTTCTTTACATCATCCGGATTCTCCAGTACAGCGGAATATTTGGTTAACGATTTTACTACGCTGATTATATCTACTTCCTGATCGCCAAGCTGCCGCAATCCCAGCTCCTTGCATGAATAGACAGTAGTTTCATATTTTACCTGACCCGACAGATAAAGTGCAGGTATAGAATCTGTCCACTGACCCATAACACCGGTAAGGCAATTAAGCCCTCCGGGACCGGATGTTACATTTACAACCGCCATTTTGCCACTTGCCCTGTAATAACCCTCCGCGGCAATTGCGCATGCCTGTTCATGATGGTTAGTCCAGTATTTTAATTTCGGATGATTTCCTAATGAATCATTAAGATGCATGGCTCCACCCCCGGAAATCATAAAAACATCACTAATTCCGTGCTCGGTCAACCGTTTAGCTATATAATCTGATACCTTGATCATCACTCTTTATTGTTTTTATAATACTCAATCGTTCTTTGAATAGCGATTTCCAAACCAATATTTTGATTAAGTTCAAACTTATTTTTGAATTTTGAAACATCCGGAACATAATTTTGATTTCGGTCAGTCGCATGATTCTGATTTAATATATTGACAGAAATCCCAGGAAATAATTCAGCAATTTTTAAAGCTAATTCAGCTATTGATATTGGAATATCCGATCCCACATTATATGCTTCACCTAGCTTTCCTTTAAGAAGAAGTGTCAAAAGCCATACGACAAGGTCGGCTGCATACATATAAGATCGAAGTGGCTTTCCATCTCCTGATATTGAGATATTTCGTCCGTTTAGCCCATCATTTATAAAATTCCCGATAGCATAATGCTTCTCCAAAGGTAAATGTGGACCGACAAATGCAAAACATCTCGCTATTATTACAGGAACATTATAATGTTTTGCATAAATTGAACAATATAATTCTGCCAATCTTTTTCCTTCGGCATAAGCAGAGCCAGGATTGTTCAGATCTACATAGAAACTATCACTCTCCTTCATGAACCTCACATTTTCTGGTGGTTGACCATAAACGGCCCCTGAACTCGTGAAGAGCAATGCTTTTAGTCCTGATTGATTTTTTGCGAATTCCAAGACTCTTCTGGTACCCTCATTAATTGTATCCAACATAATTAAGGGGCTTTCAGAGTTGAGTTTTGCATCAGAGTCGGTGGCAGCATGAATAATATAATCGAACTTTTCCTCCGGAAACCCAAAGGATTTGATATCCCCTATCAACCAGGTTATGCATTTTTTTTTATATAAAGGAAATTTGGCCATAAATTTTTCAGGATCTCTTGACAATGCGTAAATTTTCGTATTTAAATCCAGTTCCCTGTTAAGATATAATAAAGATTCAAGCAGCCATTTGCCAAAAAAACCTGTAGCTCCGGTTATAAAAATATTAGCATTCTTCAGAGGAAGCACGTTAGCACCTAATTTGCCTGAAATATATTCTTTATCAACTAATGAGATCATCTAAAATTTCTCTTTTGAAACACAGTATAATACAGTATCTAATTTCCCATATTTTTGCGATGCATCAATCACTGTCAGCCTTTGAAGCATTTTTTTAAGTCAAAAAAGAAACCACCTTTTTGCTATTTTTTTCAAGAACCGATCTTACCATTTTCGCCGAACTTCCTGCATCAAAAATGTAGAATCTATCAGAGTTTAAATTATTCATGTTAATTTTTTTCAAAAGGAACAAATCCAAAAACAATAATTCCAAATCCTGATAAGCTTTGTAATGAGATCTTTAATTCCATTCATCCGTTAATATCTGATTCGGAGATACTCCTTTGGTAATTAAATCGTGTTTAAAACTCTTTATCATTTCCGGCGGGCCTGAGATAAAATAATCATTTGCTGTACCGTTTTCATTAAAAATAGAATTGATATTAATGAATCCATCAACATCTTCATAGTAAATTTTCAATTCCTCAGATTTTAAATTAGTAAGAGCTTCAGTGTAAATGTTATAAGCTTGTGATTTGAATCCCAAATAGATTCGTGGATTTATGTAATCTTTAAATGAATCATAAGAAAATAATGAAAGGAAGGGTGTGATCCCTGTACCACCTGCAATAAATACAGTACATATTTTGTTATGATTCTGAGAGAACAGATCACCATAAGGAAGTTTAAGCCACACCTCAGAGCCAACTTTAATTGTATTCACCATGTTCCTGGTAAACTTGCCTTTGACTGAATATGTAATTTTAATCGTTGGTTCGAGCGGATTGCTTTGCATAGAAAAGCATCTTGACTCCGGCCACTGATCCGAACCATCATATTGAGAATCTATGGCCAGATGAAGAAACTGCCCAGGATGGTACTTAAATTTCCCGTTTAGCGATTCGAATTCCAAAGTATATATACCTTCAAAATGATTTTTAATTGATACTACCCTTGACAGATACTTCTTAGCCGGCATACTTTAACAGACTCTTTGGTTGATAAACGTGTAATACATTCTACTTTTTGATCTTATAATTTATAAAATCACTTAAGACTTTTTCCGTGTAATCAAACATTTCCTTGGTCAATCCAGGATATGTTCCAAGAAAAAAAGTATTGTTCATTATTATATCTGTGTTTTCAAGATTGTTAGCAATCCTCCACTCATGGTTTATAAAACCGGGCTGTTTGGTAATATTTCCGGCAAACAAGTTTCGGGTTTCAATCATATTGTTACTAAAATACAATGTGATTTCATCACGTGTAAATGGCACATTTTTTTTGAGTGTCACAATAAAGGCGAACCAAGCCGGATTTGAACCTTCAGTTGCCTCAGGTATTAAGAAATATTCAGGGTATCTCGAAAATATCCTTACCCATTCATTGAAGTTCTCTTTCCGCCGTTTACAGAAATCAGGAAGTTTGTCAATCTGAGCTGAGCCAATCGCAGCCTGAATATCTGTCATTTTCAGATTATATCCTATTTCGGAATAGACATATTTATGATCAAATCCGGCAGGAAGATTACCAAACTGTTGAGAAAATCGTTTACCGCACGTATTATTTTCACCTCCGGTGCAATAACAATCACGCCCCCAGTCGCGAAAAGCGCGGACGAGCTGAGCTAACAGATGGTCGTTAGTGCAGATAGCACCTCCTTCTCCTGTTGTGATGTGGTGTGCAGGATAAAAAGAGATTGTTGAAAGGTGTCCAAATGTACCTGTTTTTCTGCCATTATATTCACTTCCGAATGCATCGCAATTGTCTTCAATTACCCACAAATTGTATTCATCAGCAAGCTTCATAACTGATGAAATGTCGAAAGGATTTCCGAGTGTATGAGCAATAAATATACATTTTGTCTTATGAGTAATTGCTTTTCGCATCATAGCAATATCAATGTTGTAGGTTGGCATTGTTACGTCAACGAAAACAGGGACCAAGCCCAGCTGAATAATTGGTGTTACTGTTGCCGGGAAGCCAGCCGCAACAGAAATTACTTCGTCTCCCGGTCTCAATCTTTTTTCTCCAAGTTTCTCTGAAGTTAATGCTGAGAGGGCAAGCAGATTTGCAGAAGAACCTGAGTTCGTGAGAAGAACATGTTCAATGCCTAAGAACTCTGCTATTTTCTCGGCAAATGATTCGGAAAACCTGCCTTCAGTCAGCCAAAAATCGAGCGAAGCTTCAACTGCATTTACCAGTTCGTCCTGATCAAATACTCTCCCGGCATAATTAATCCTCGATTCACCTGGTACAAAATCAGCTTTTATAAATCTTGCTTTATAATATTCGATTGTTTTTAATACAATATCTTTTCTAATTGACTTAAAATCACTCATAAAAATTAGTTATGTAAAATATTGTTACTTGCTATTCATGAAATATTGTTCAATCTGATGGACACACGCATTTCTCATATCAGCATTATTCTGGTAAAGCTTATACCATTCGACAATCATTTCTAATGTGGTTTCAACATTCCATTTGGGATTCCAGCTCAAAAGAGTTCTTGCTTTGGTACAATCTAATTTCAGGTAATTTGCTTCATGAGGCCGAATTGCATTATCTACTTCGTATACAGCATCATTACTCCATAACTCACAAATTCTGCTGACAATCCATTCAACATTTCTGGCATCATTGATATCAGCCCCGAAATTCCATCCCCCGGTGTACTCAGGACCGTTAGAACAGAGTTTTTCACAGAGCATAAGATAACCTGATAATGGATCAACTACATGCTGCCAAGGTCGGATAGCATAAGGGCTTCTTATTTTCAATTTCTCACCGCGTATTATTGCCCTGAAAAAGTCGGGAACAAGCCTGTCCTGAGCCCAATCCCCTCCTCCGAGGACATTTCCGGCACGGGCAGAGGCTAAGGCTACGCCATGTTTAGAATAATCATTGGGATTAAAAAATGAAGTCCTAAAAGAAGATGTTACTAACTCAGAACATCCTTTGCTATTGGAATAAGGATCATATCCGCCCATTGGTTCATTTTCCCGGTATCCCCAAAGCCATTCCTTGTTTTCATAACATTTATCTGAAGTTACATTAAGAATTGCCTTTATGCCATGTTCCAGTCTGATTGCATCAAGCAGATTCACAGTACCCATAACATTTATTTCATAGGTTTCCCGGGGATTTCTGTAAGATTCCATGACAAGAGGCTGAGCAGCCAAATGTATAACTACCTCAGGTTTAACTTTTTTTATTGTTTTTTGAAGCAATTTAAAATCCCTGATATCGCCTATTGTAGAATCCAATAGTTTATCAACTTTAGCCAGTTCATATAAACTGGGACTCGTCGGAGGATCTAAAGAATATCCATGCACATCAGCTTCCAGCCAATTAAGCAGGATAGAGAGCCAGCTTCCTTTAAAACCGGTATGTCCGGTAATCAGAACTTTCTTGCCTTTCCAGAATGCTTTATTTACCATAGTTTCCATTTTGCGTCTCCTGAATTCCACATTTCTTCAAGGTCAGTTTTGTCACGAAGAGTGTCCATTGGCCTCCAGAACCCATAATGACGGTATGCGACAAGTTCACCTTTTGCAGCCAGATTCTCAAGGGGTTTCCGCTCCCAAATGGTCTTATCGTCATCTATTTCGTCGAAAACTTCAGGTTCACACACAAAAAAACCTCCATTTATCCAGGCTCCATCACCTTTAGGTTTTTCCTGAAATGCAAAAACTTTTACTTCGTCATTATTATCGAACTGTATGGATCCGAATCGACCAGAGGGCTGAACAACAGTGACAGTAGCTTTTTTGTTATTCTTTCTGTGAAAATCAATCAGAGCCTTAATGTCGACATTACCCACACCATCTCCATATGTAAGTAAAAAAGTTCCATCAATATATTTCTGTATTTGTTTAATTCTTCCCCCTGTCATTGTACTTATACCAGTATCCACCATCGTTATTTTCCACGGTTCGGCTTTTGATTGATGCACTTCCAGAGAGTTTTTCTGAAGATCAAGCGTCACATCAGCCTGATGTAAAAAATAGTTAGCAAAATATTCTTTAATAAAATATCCTTTGTAGCCGCAACAGATTATAAAATCATTATACCCAAAAGATGAGTAAATTTTCATAATGTGCCACAGGATAGGCTTTCCCCCTATTTCAATCATAGGTTTTGGTCTTAAATCAGTTTCTTCGCTAATTCGTGTCCCGAGTCCGCCAGCTAAAATGACTACCTTCATTTTAAAACATATTATTACTTAATTACCAAGAATATCAAATGATCATAATGAATTTCTATCAAAGTTACCAAAACAAAAGATAAAAATTATTTATTAAAATTGAGGTGATAGTTATTTAATATACATATTGTAGATCATTTTTATTCCGTCTTCCAGACTGACTTTTTCTGTCCATCCCAAATTGTTAATTTTTGAAACATCAAGCAGCTTTCGATAAGTTCCGTCTGGTTTAGAACTATCCCACTCCAACTGACCTTTAAATCCTACAGTATCTTTTATTATCAGAGCCAGTTCCTTAATTGTCAGATCCTTTCCTGTACCGATATTAATATGGGTGTTCTTAATATGGGCGGAGGTCACAGAGCTCAGGGCAAGGGGCTCAGGGTTATGGGCCTTAAGATCGTTAAAATCAACGTGATTCATTACATAGACACAAGCTTCTGCAAGGTCATCAACGTACAGAAATTCCCTGTAAGGGCTGCCTGTTCCCCATAGTGAAATCGAAACCGGGTATGCGGTTTGCGGTATGCGGTCCGCGGTAGAATCTAAAATTTGAATTCCATACTTACCCAGAACTGATATGATTTCAGCATCAGTTGATTTCTCATTTTGTCCTTCAACAGGGTATTTTTTGAAATCTTTCCTTATCGATTCCCAATCGTTGTTTTCCAGGCATTTACCCAGGTGCATTTTTCTGATCAGAGCCGGAAGCACATGAGAAGTTTCCAGGTTATAGTTGTCATTCGGGCCATAGAGGTTTGTTGGCATCACGGAAATAAAATTAGTGCCATACTGAATGTTGTATGATTCGCACATTTTAATACCTGAAATTTTAGCTACAGCATAAGGTTCATTTGTATACTCTAGCTCTCCCGTTAATAAGTACTCTTCTTTTATCGGTTGGGGGCAATTTGCTGGATAAATACATGAACTGCCGAGAAATAATAATTTCTTGACGCCATTAACATAACTCTGGTGGATTATGTTGTTCTCAATCATTAGATTTTCATATATAAATTGTGCCCTGTATTTGTTATTTGACAATATTCCACCCACTTTTGCTGCTGCCAGAATAACATAATCAGGTTTCTCCTTACTAAAAAAATCTGCTACGGTTTTCTGATCAGTCAGATCATAAGGAGGAAAAGGTGTGTAAACAAATTTTTTATAACCTTTCGCAATCAAATTCCTGTGAATGGCACTGCCTACCATGCCATTGTGGCCAGCTATATATATCTTACTGTTTTTTTCCATCGGTTTCTTTGTGTTATGGTGTTATGGTTTTATGGTGTTATGACGTTTAAGTGCTGTTTTGAAGAGATTTAAAATATTTAGTTAAGGAACTAAGTTTGTTCGAGACTTTTTCAATTTGTGACCTTATTTCTTTATATTGAGTATCATTAATATATGATAAATCAAAAGAGACTATGGTCTGATTCAACAATTCCATAAGACTTGAATATGCTATAGTCATAAAATTTGATTTGTCTTTTTCCTGTTGATCTGTAGGAACCTTCAACTATATTTGAGGAAACTGAAATTGCTGCTCTTCTCATCTGATTTATGATTCCGAATCTTTCATCATCAGGAAATCCTCGGGTAATCTTATAAATTATTCTTGTCAATTCCCTGGCATCAGTCCAAACTTCAAGTTTTTCAAACGAATAGTTCATTTGTATATATAGAAAGATTAAACTTTATAACGACATAACAACATAACGAAATATCAACATAACAATTATTCGATTCGTTTTTTGGCTTTTTCAAAATCCGAGTTAACCATAATTCTGACTAAATCTTTGAAGGTAGTCTTAGGTTTCCACCCGAGTTTTTCATATGCTTTGGAGGGATTGCCTATAAGCAGTTCTACTTCTGTAGGTCTGAAATAGCGGGGATCAATACAGATAACTTCTTTACCAGAAGATTTCAATTTGCCTGTTTCATTTATGCCCTTTCCTGTCCAGACAATTTCTTCCCCCAACAGGCTGAAGGTTTCTTCAATAAATTCCCGTATTGTATGTGTCTCATTCGTTGCTAAAACGAAGTCATCGGGTTGATCAGCCTGAAGAATGCGCCACATTCCTTCAACATATTCGGGTGCATAACCCCAGTCTCTTTTCGAATCGAGGTTGCCAAGGAACAGTTTTTCCTGTTGTCCGAGAATAATTTTAGAAGCAGCAACGGTTATCTTGCGAGTGACAAAAGTTTTTCCTCTTCTTTCACTTTCGTGATTAAACAGAATCCCATTTGACGCAAATACATTATACGCCTCCCTGTAATTAATTACAATCCAATATGCATATAATTTTGCCGCAGCATAGGGACTCCTGGGATAAAACGGTGTCTTTTCAGTCTGGGGGATCTCCTGCACTTTACCGTAAAGTTCAGAAGTTGAAGCCTGGTAAAAGCGTGTTTTTAAGCCTGTTTCTTTAATGGCATCAAGAAAACGCAGAGTTCCGACACCATCAACTTCTGCAGTATATTCGGGCACCTCAAATGAAACCTGCACATGAGACTGTGCTCCAAGATTATATATTTCAGCCGGTTGAATTTTTTCAACTAACCTGTTCAGGTTACTTGAATCGGTTAAATCTCCATAATGCAGAAAAAAACTTTTATTTATGTATTCAGGATTATTATAGAGATGATCGATTCTAAAAGTATTAAATGAACTTGATCGTCTTATGATCCCGTGCACAATATATCCTTTTTCCAATAATAATTCCGTAAGATAGGAACCATCCTGTCCAGTTATACCTGATATTAAGGCAATTTTTTTCATTTTATTTTAAAATTTAAAAATGCTTCCAAGGATTAAATCCAATAATCTTTTATCCTGATCTTTACTTTAATTGCGTTTGCTATTTCTTCTTCACTGATCAGTATCAGATAGCCACCTCCACCTGCTCCTGACAATTTCCATGCGACGGCTTTATCTCTATGGCTATTAATGACTCTGGCAATTTTATCATCCATCATTTTAGGGAACATCTTTACCTGAGAACGAAAAGAAGCAGAGAATCCTTTTGCAAAATTATTTATGTCCTTATTAATTAAACCATCCCAGGCCAATTCGGCGGCATTGGTAAGTCGTTTAACATTATCAACAGAAATATTTGTATTTTCAAGAACGACAAAGTCAGCCTGTCTTGGCCACAAAGTTATCATATAAAGTCGCTCTTCGAGCCATTTGATGATTGAAAGATCAGTTATAGTTTCAAATTTTGATGGCCAGTACTGTTCCTTATCATAAAAAAACCTGTTTATCCCTGGCATTGTAATACCAATCGAATCCTGTGATCCGCTTACATCTTTTGTACCTGGATCATTATCGTATCTGAAAAGGATTTTTGCCAGTTTTTCAGGATTCTCCATAGGTAAGTTATCATTCCATAACTCAATCGCCTTCTTTCTTGTTGAAGTAGCTATCCCTGAACGCTCGTTGAATTCTACCGTAGGTTCAATTGATGCAGTTATTGCCCAACCAGGGGAGTACTTTGATACATACGGCTGATCAATCCAGGTACCTGCAAGATCAATTCTATAGGGAATAGTGGTTTCCTTTCTTAGTGAGGTAGTTGACCGAACCGGCAAATTTGCATATGGGATTCTTTTTAAGACTTTATATTCTATTCCCAGATCTTTACATATTTGTTCTTTGTCGGGTGTATGGCCATCTTCATTTACAATAAAAATATCCGGATCAAGAGACTTCATATCTCCCAGAAAATCAAGTATTCCACTTCCGAAATTAATTTTGACTTTATGCACACACGATAAAGCTTCAAGCATAAATAATCGTTCTTCTTCAGAGTTAACGGTACTTCGTCCCTTGAGATCGTATATTGTTTTATCAGATCCCAATCCCACATACAAATCTCCGTATTGAGACGCCTCTCTTAAAAAAGCAATATGTCCTGAATGGAGAAGGTCAAAACAACCGCTTACGAAAACTTTCTTTCGTTTATTAACAGTCATGATCAGGTTTTTCAGGTATTTTATTAATAAAGGAATTTTTATAAAGTCAATGCTTTGTTAGAAGTATACCCCGGAACAATCTCCAACATCTCTTCAATCACCTTTGCTTCAGACATTTTGTTCAGAGAGCCGAGTATCATATCTATCTTTGAAATGAGCGTTTCAAAATCGTACGATGCAACCTGTGCAATACTTATCTTTGGATGATGAGTATGTATCATTGGTTCGTCTATCGAAAAGAGTTCCTCATACAGCTTTTCTCCAGGACGCAATCCGACAACTTTTATTTTAATATCCTTATGAGGTTCAAGACCCGAGAGGCGTATCAGGTTTATAGCTACATCTAAAACTTTGACAGGTTCACCCATATCAAAAACATATATCTCTCCGCCATTGCCCATAAATCCAGCTTCTAAAACCAACTGGCATGCTTCAGGGATGGTCATAAAGAAACGGGTTATATCGGGATGAGTAATAGTTACAGGTCCCCCAACGGCAATCTGCTTATTAAAAAGTGGAATAACAGATCCATTTGACCCAAGAACATTACCAAAACGTGTAGTAATAAACTGTGTCTTTATGCCTTTGCGTTTTGACTGAGAATGTACCAGTAATTCACAAATCTTCTTGGTGGCTCCCATCACATTGGTAGGATTTACTGCTTTATCAGAAGATATCATTACAAATTTTTCTGCCTTGTATTTAATTGATAAATCCGAGATAATTTTTGTACCTCCAACGTTAACTCTGAATGCTTCATGTGGGTGTAATTCCATCATCGGAACATGTTTATATGCGGCAGCATGAAAAACAATATCAGGTTTGTATTTTCTGAAGATTTCTTCCATATATTCCTGTCGTGTCACATCACCAATCACTATCCTGAAGTTGCAATCCGGTAATTTACTTTTTAACTCTTCTCCAAGGTAAAATGATGGGGTTTCTGCCTGATCTACAATAATTAACTGCTTTGTATTAAACCTCATTAATTGTCTCGCAATTTCTGAACCTATTGATCCGGCGCCACCTGTAACCATTATAGTCTTTCCGATTAGTCCCTTTTGTATCTTATCAAGATCAAGAGTAATAGGATCTCTTCCGAGTATATCTTCGAATTTCACTTTTTTAAGATTCTTTACTTCCAGATGACCGTTCATCCAGATATCAAATGATGGAGTATCAAGAATTTCGCATCCAAACTGGATCATAGACTCAATTACTTCCTTCTTCTTAGCCGGTGCAATGTTATTTATAGCAATAATAAAAACTTTTACGTCTTCTTCCTCAATAAAATCTCGTGTAAGAACCTGTCGTGAATAAACCGGGTAACCATCAAGATTTTTCCCCTGAATTTTTTTGTCATCGTCAATAAAGCCTTTAAGCCTGTATAGATTCTTCGGATCTCCTTCAATAAGTCTTTTTACCAGAATTCCCATTTCACCTGAACCATAGATTAAAACATTTTTGCCCTTGTGTGACGAGGAGGAGGCAAATTCATAAAACAATTTTACAAATACCCTGAAAAGGAAAAGCAGGATTGTGACAGCTCCGAAATGAATAAGAAGAATAGAAAAAGGTATATTAAAAAGGAAGCTCCATTCATTTTTCCGGCTCAGGAAAGTAACTAAAAACAGAACTGCTAAAGCACTAAAGTTTGTTAAAATGATTTTGTAAGTATCCCGGATAGTTGTATGTCTTATCATCCCTGAATAGGATTTGAAAACTAAAATAAATACTACATATACAAACAGTACAAGATATGATTGTCTGAATACCGTTGAAATATTTAAAGCAGATACTTCAAAATTAAATCTTAGCATATAGGCAATCAAAAATGAAAAAAAGACTGTGCCTGAATCAAGAATAAAGACCAGCCATCGAGGCAATGAATGATTTTTAAAAACCCTGATAATCTTTTCTTTAAATGCTGTCAGCATATTGGTTAACTTAAAAATGAAAATGTTTTAAAAATCAAGACAAAAGATATAAGATAAAAGTAAAAAGATAAAAACAAAATACCGATCAGTCAATAATATTTTAGAAATTTGATTTATACGTTTTTCTTGTATCTTTTATTTGTATTCTTTGATACTTATAAAGCTATCGCGCCGTCAGTCACATAACTGAAACTAGTATATGTCTGACTATGTGTTTATTCAGGTGCATATTGTAACAAATGTTACAAATGTTACAAATTTTCCCAATACCATTTTACTGCCTCTTTAAGGCCATCTTCGACATTAAATGTCGGTGAATAGTATAAAAGTTTTTTAGCTTTTGCAATTGAAGCTAATGAGTGTGGTATATCACCCATCCTGGCAGGTCCATATATTGGCTCAATGGTTAAAATATCCTTATCGAATCCGGCTGCCAGCTTACGAATAAGAAAGAACAGCTGATTAAGAGATGTTCTTTCACCGTGAGCAACATTATAAACCTGGTTTAAAGCCGCTTTATTAATCACAACAGATGCAAGATGATTGACCTGAACTACATTGTCAATGTAAGTAAAATCGCGCGATACCGATCCATCGCCATTTATAAGAGGTACTTCATGCTTCATCAGCATCTTCATGAATTTTGGTATAACAGCAGCATATGCTCCATCCGGATCCTGTCGTCTTCCAAAAACGTTGAAATACCGCAGCCCAACAACATCAATTCCGTAAGTCTGGGCAAAATTGTCTGCAAACAGCTCATCGACATATTTGGTAATAGCATAAGGAGATAAAGGAGAACCTATCTTATCTTCTACTTTTGGCAAATCGGGATGATCCCCGTAAGTCGAAGAACTTGCAGCATATATGAATCTTTTAACTCCTGATTCTTTGGCTGCAAAAAGCAATTTAACAAAACCACCTATATTAACATCGGTCGTTGTGATTGGATCTTTTATAGACCGGGGAACAGAGCCCAATGCAGCCTCGTGGAAAACAATATCAATATTCTCTACCGCCTTTAAACAGTCGTCATAATTTCGAATATCACCTTCTATAAGTTTAAATGCAGGATTGCTAATGAATTCTTTGAGGTTTTCTCTTTTGCCAGTTGAAAAATTATCAAGGCAAACAACTGAATTTCCTGAATTTAAAAGAGATTCTACAAGATTTGAGCCGATAAAACCTGCTCCCCCGGTAACCAACACTTTGCTATCCTTTAAGATTCTTTCCATCAGCAATTTAAAAAAACAATATTACAAATTTTAACACAATTTAACGTTATAAATATTACTCTTTTTCAAACATCAGGAGTATTTCATTCAAAATAAATTCGGCTGTCTTCCCATTACCATAAAAACCTGGATATTCAAGATTTAAATGAGAATCCATAAAATAATTAAACTCACTTCTGATACGAACAGAATCGGCACCTACAAGTTTTGCAGTACCATTATTCACCAGTTCTATCCATTCAGTTTCATTTCTAAGCACAATACATGGCTTTTTGAAAAAATGTGATTCTTTCTGAACCCCTCCCGAATCAGTCACGATCATTTTGCAGTTTTTCTCAAGGAGAATCATTTCAAGGAATGATACTGGAGGAATAATCTTAATATTTTTGCAATACCTTAGGTCATCATAAAGCTTTTTAAGCTTTGTCTTAAGCGAAACGATTGTCCGGGGATGTAATGGCATAACTAGAATAATATCCCTTTCTTCAGCCATAGCTTTTAATGTGACGAAGATTTCTTCAAGCCTCACTATGTCATCTGTATTAGTATCCCTGTGTATTGTAACAAGTATGTAACCGTCTCTTGTCAGCGACATATGCTCAAGAAATGCAGCCTTCTTCTTTTCTGCAAGTCCGGCAAAAAATAGCGTATTATCGTACATTATATCGCCAGTCAGATAAATTTTTGGATTACTAATATTATAGGGCGGGCTGTTTTCAGGTTTGAATCCCTCTCCGATCAGGTTCTTAAAAGCAGCATTGGTAGGAGCGAAAAGAAGTGTCGATGAATGGTCGCTTATAATCCTGTTTAATTCCTCCGGCATGATTTTATTGAATGATCTTAGTCCGGCTTCAATATGGATTATCGGGAAGTGAAGCTTTGAAGCAGCTAATGCTCCTGCCAGAGTAGAGTTTGTGTCGCCGTAAAGCAATACACAATCAGGTTTCTCCTTTAAAAGTACATCTTCAATACCTGTTATCATCAGAGATGTTTGTCTGCCATGGCTTGCCGAACCCACCCCAAGATTATAATGGGGTTTATGAATTTCAAGTTCATCGAAAAAGACATCAGACAATTCTTTATCGTAATGCTGGCCAGTATGAACTATAATTTCGTTAATTTCTTTTGAATGATGATTCCTGATTGCCCTGCTAATTGCGGAAGCTTTTATAATTTGAGGTCTTGCTCCTACAATATTAATTAGTTTTATATGCGGCATTGAATCGTGAAATTTTATCAGGCACCAAAGATAAAAAAAGAATCGCTTAAACAAAGTAATAAATAACAGAAAGGACATCAAATTGTGCAGATGCCCTTTCTGATTGTATGTATTTGTATTTTATTTGGCATAATTTACTGCCCGTGTTTCACGGATAACAGTAATTTTTATCTGCCCCGGATAGGTCATTTCATTCTGAATTTTCCGGGCTATTTCAAATGAAAGACCTTCAGCCTCTTTATCCGTAACTTTTTCGGCTCCAACTATAACCCGAAGTTCCCTGCCTGCTTGTATTGCATAAGTTTTCATAACACCTGGATACTGAAGGGCAAGCGATTCAAGCTCTTTTAATCTTTTAATATATGATTCAACAACCTCACGACGTGCGCCGGGGCGTGCACCTGAGATAGCATCGCAAACCTGAACAATCGGAGCGATCAGAGTTGTCATTTCCGTTTCATCATGATGAGAACCAATTGCATTGCATATTTCAGGTTTCTCCTTATATTTTTCAGCCATTTTCATCCCCAGGATTGCATGTGGCAATTCAGGTTCATCATCAGGAACTTTACCAATATCGTGAAGAAGTCCGGCCCTTTTTGCAAGTTTTGAATTCAGTCCTAGCTCAGCCGCCATAATTGAGCAGAGATTAGCTACTTCGCGGGAGTGCATAAGAAGATTCTGACCATAAGACGACCGGTATTTCATTTTACCTATTAATCTGATAAGCTCAGGATGCAATCCATGGATACCCAGGTCAATAGTAGTTCTTTTCCCTACCTCCAGTATCTCATCTTCTACCTGTTTCCTGGTCTTTTCAACCATCTCTTCAATTCTTGCCGGATGTATTCTTCCATCTGTAACCAGCTGGTGAAGAGCAAGTCTCGCTACTTCTCTCCTTATGGGATCAAAAGCTGAAAGGACTATCGCTTCTGGCGTATCGTCAACGATAATTTCAACGCCAGTTGCTGCCTCAAGTGCCCGGATATTACGACCCTCACGTCCGATAATGCGCCCTTTCATCTCATCTGACTCAATATGAAATACAGTTACCGCATTTTCAATGGCATTCTCAGCAGCAACCCGCTGGATTGTCTGAATCACAATCCGTTTAGCTTCCTTGTTTGCAGTCATTTTAGCTTCATCCAGTATCTCATTAACATACGACATGGCTCCGGTTTTTGCTTCCTCTTTCAGCGATTCTATAAGATGGTTTTTAGCTTCTTCTGCCGAAAAACCTGAAATAGCTTCAAGTTGTTCAACCTGTTGCTTATGAAGGCGTGCTAACTCTTCAGATTTTTTATCTACAAGTTCAAGCTGAGATGTCAGATTTCCCCGTATTGCGTCAGCCTCATTTTTTTTACGTTGAACCTCTTCAATTTTCTGTGATAAAGACTGTTCTTTCTGAGCTATTCTGTTTTCTGCCTGTCCTATCCTGCTATTCTTTTCATTTATCACTTTTTCATGTTCTGTTTTTAGCTGAAGAAATCTCTCTTTTGCCTGTAGAATTTTCTCTTTCCTTATTACTTCAGCTTCAGCTTCAGCTTCGCTGACTATCTTACGGCTTTTATTCTTCAATGCCAACTGCCACATGAAGTATGAGGCGCCAAAACCCAGTACAAGGGCTGAAATACACAAGACAATCAACAGCCCGTTACTTAAACTTCCTATTATTAATGTCATCATCAATCGTTTTAGTTATATATATTTAATAAAAAACCCGCAAAGTTCCTTCAGCTTTTATAAAACCCCATGTCTGAATGGCTGGAGCTACTAATCCAGTTCGAACGTCCACTGTCCCGTTTTACGGGGATCCCGACGAATCGGGATGAGGCCTGT